>Ga0209471_1000012_pt1 | contig 198322 bp, 188 predicted proteins | sample GraSoiAngelo_128_FD_185885 | JGI IMG/M metagenome (GOLD analysis project Ga0209471, IMG submission 185885) | Grasslands soil microbial communities from the Angelo Coastal Reserve, California, USA - 14_0927_12_20cm (SPAdes) (version 2) | ecosystem: Environmental > Terrestrial > Soil >...
TCCTCGAACGAGGCCCGGGCGGATTTGCTTCCCGTGTGGCTGCACGAGTACAACCACCACCGGTCTCACACCGCCCTGGGAGGCAGGCCACCCGTCGCCCGTGTCAACAACCTCCCTGGGAACTACACCTAGTGGGGACCCAGGCCATAGGTTGTGCTTGACGACCTATACGGAAAAGTGTATGTTGTCCTGCGGCCCGGGCACCTTCGCGACGGTGTCGAAGCAGGAAGGGTGGTGTGGTACTCCGACGCTACGCGTGGCAGATTGGTGGCGTGGCGACCGCGGCTGCGGTCGTTGCGGTGCTGGTCACCCTGAGCCTTCGCGGCTCGGGCACCGGAACGCATGCGGGCGCAACTCCGACGATCCGCGCGTCAGCCTCTGCCACTGCCGATCCCCGGGTGGAGCAGGTAAAAGCTATTGCCCGTGCTTTTGTCGAAGCAGACGTCCAAAGCGGACGAACTGGCGACCCGACTCCCGTCGACGCGCTTACAGCGCCGGGATCGCAGGCAGAGGGAAACGCTGCGACGACCGCAGACTTTAGTCGCCAGGCCCACCACGCACTAGTAGCGGCACGAATCGACTTCGACGAGTCAGCTTGGAGAGTCAGCCTATCACCCTCTCATGCACTCGTAAGCGTGTCGTACACAGTGGTCGGTCACGAGGCAGAGTGGCCTAGCCTCCGCCCACTAGAGAATGATCACCCGTCAAAGGTCTTCCAGGATCGCCTCGCAATGGAACTAACGGGCCAACGATGGCTCATCGATACAATCAACTAACAGCGCCGCTTGCGCTATTCGCGGCAGCGATAGCGGCATTGGCTCAGATCTGGTCCGCCGGAGCTGATGCAGGCACGGCCCTCACCGCGACCTTGACGACACGCTCACAAGGCAATATCGAGTGGGACTACCTCCTCATAACATCGGTCACTCGTAGTGGCTCCTACTCCCGCCCCGTACCCTCACGTCGAGGAGTGGGGTATTGCGCCTGGGGATTCTGGAAGTTATTGCGAGTGAATCCCATCAGCCAGGAGCGTAGGTACGGGGTATTCATCTACGACAGCTGTAACGGCGATAGACAGATGTTCCCGATCCCAAGCGACACGAGTCAGGCGAGCTGCAACAACGACGACGCTCTATTCGAGTCTGCCAAGTACTCGATCTGCCCAACTATTAGGAAGGGGCATATCCCTGTCGGACTTGCGCCGAGCGGCGCCTGCAACGCAGGGAGCATCGCGTCCACCGCTTTGCAGGCCACACTAACCCCAGCAACGTACGACGCGAGTAAGGCCACAGCTCTCATCGTGAGCACCTCGTTCGCCAGTGACTTCCTCGATCGGCTGCGCGAGGGCACATGTACTGACGTCCTCGACTGGCAAGACATTGGCTGGACCCTGCTCTGGTCAGATGGCGCGGCTGACACCATGGCGGGCTCAGGCCAATCGGGCATTACCGCATCACATACGCTCCCGGCGGCCTCTGGCGGCGGCACGCGAGCCGCAGATATCACGGCCATAGCCCACCTCCATATCTCTGGTGAGGCCATGGACTTCGATGCGGATGGCAACCTGATAAGCCTCCACCGCGATGCCTATGTCGACATCAGCAACCATCAGGACGCCAACGGCATGGGTGCGGCACCGGTCTACACGCCGCCGCAACTGGCAGTCGCGGGCCGGCCGGCGGCCCAGCTCGGGGATGGGTCCGTCGGATACCCCGATCCACAACCCATGCGGCACCTCACCACAATCCGCGGCCGACTCCTCGACATTTACCCGGATGTGGTGGTGCTTCGCCCCGGGACCGAGTCTATCGACGGTGTGGTGATCGGTGACTCGCGCAGCGTGACCAGCCAATGGACATACCTGGGTGGCCGCACCGATGCCCCGACGCCCGACGCCACCGCTCCGGATGCTACCGGCTCACCTATGTCGCCCGTTGGGGTTCAGTGGAATCACGCGGAACGTCTCGATGCGAACGGGCAGCCGATCGACGAGCAGGTCCCCCTGCGCCTTCAGGTGAATACAACGTACCCGGACGGACATGTTGACAGCACAAAGCTGAGTGGTGCCTTACCTGTCTCGATCTATTACCCGGCCCTCACCGACAGCGGTTAGCCTCATTCGCCAGGGGGCAGCAACCCGAGCTGTCGTGGCGCGACGGGCCCCTCCTCTACTTTCCCCGTCTGCAGAGCACGATATGCCGCCACGGCCATCGCATCGACCTGCTCATTCCCAGGGTCACCGCTGTGCCCTCGAACATGCTCAAAGCGCACGCGCTCGTCGATCAGGGGATCGATGGTCGGGAATAGATCAAGGTTCTTGTTTCGCTTCCAGCGCCGTGTCAGCCAATTGATGACACCCATGCTGTCGGTCCTGACGACGATCCTCCAGGAAGGATCGTCCCCCACTTTGGCCCGCACGGCTCGGAGAGCCTCCCTGACCGCCTTCAGCTCCTCGCGATTATTGGTGGTCAGCAGCTCGGCACCGGCGGCCTCATCCACAGTACCGTCGGGCCATTCCAAGCGATATGCCCACGCACCGACCCCAGGATTGCCCGAGCAGGCACCATCGACATAGACGACAACGGTGCGCGTCGCCATCATGGAGCCAGGATGCGGTCGCAGTTCGCGCATTGCACAAGCCCCGGCCCAACGCGGGCGTTGCGTACTTCGTTGAGTCCCAGCGGCAGGCGGCACCCCCCGCAGGCACCGTCAACGATTTGGACGACCGCAGGATGTCGCCTCGCCCCAACCCGCTCGTAGAGGCGGAGCTCGTTCGCCGGCACCCGCGCATGGATCTCCTCACGTGCCTTCTGTGCTTCGACCAAGGCAGCACCTACGCTCTCGAGGCGCTTGGCAAGTGGTGCCGCCTCCTCCGCACGGTGCTTCTCCAGGGTCGCGACCTGTTCGGCGGCCGAGCGGGTTAACGATGATGCCTCCTCAGCTTGTTCCATCAACTGCAGCTCGCGGTCTTCGACCTCACCCAGTTGCCGGACGAGAACATCTAGCTCCCGCTGCATGGTCAGGAGATCCTGAGGATTGCGAACACTACCCCCATAGAGTTGCTTCTCCAACGATCGCGCTCGAGCCCGCATGGACGTGACCTCCCGATCGAGGTCATTGACCGCACCGTCCGCCTCCGTCTGCTCGTCAAGGCGTCGCTGTGCCTCGATACGTGCCTGTTCGAGAAGCGGATCGCCGGCGATCTGCTCCTCTACTGACGCCATCTCGCCTTGCAGAGTGGTAACGCGGTCTTCGGCACGCTGCAATTGGAGGAGAAGCGCCGCACTCATCGAGCCACCTTGAGCAGCCAAACCAAGTACTGGTGACCGCGCTCATGCACCGGGCAGGACGCCAGCGTCTGCCAGCCATGGCGCTTGCGCCAGGGCTCGATGAGCTCAGGGTCTTGTACACACTGCAGAGCGACCCACGCAACATCGCGGTCGGCGGCGTCGGCGCAGATCTTCAGCAGGCTCCGTGCTCCCATGCCGGCGGCGACCACACCCTCGACCTCGCCGCGCTCAAGAGGTGCCAGACCGTTGCCGAGCCTCGCCTCGACCATTTGCGTGGCGCCCCAAGCGTCAAGGTTGCGGCGGAGCTCCTGATACGGTCCTGGCGCCGCTTCAGTGGCAATTACGCGCGCGACATGGCGAGCGGCTAGATGAAGCGCGAGCGCTCCGTGGCCCGCGCCGACGTCGGCGACCGACCGGGCTGGGGGCAGCAGGGCGAGCAGTGCCTGCAGTCGGCGCGGCAACCGCGGAAGCCTCACGCCTCCCCCTGCGAAGCCTCGATCAGCCCAGCCAGGGCTTCAAGCGCTGCGCCGGAGTCGATCGACTTGTTGGCTTGGGCGACGCCGCCTACGAAGTCCTTGGCCCGCTCACCCGCCACCAGCGCGGCGGCCGCGTTAAGCACCACCACATCGCGAGACGGACCTGCATCGCCCCTTAGCACGGATCGAATGCGCTCCGCGTTCTCGGCGGCATCACCGCCACGAAGCGCCTCTAGCGGTGCGGTCTTGAACCCCAGGTCGGTGGGGTCGAGTTCGAAGTCCCGAACGCCAGCCGGAGTGACCTCGTAGCAGAGTGCCGGACCGGCCAGCCCAAGTTCATCGATGCCGTCCGGACCGGCGAAGACGATGGCTCGACGGTGGCCGAGGCGGTGCAGCACCCCTGCCATTCGGGCCGCCAGGTCTGCGTCGCCGACGCCGAGGGCTTGATGGCGCACCCGCGCCGGATTGGCCAGCGGACCGAGGACGTTGAAGACAGTGCGAACACCCATCTCGCGGCGGACCGGAGCCGCATGCCGCATGGCAGGATGGAAGGCCGGAGCGAAGAGGAAACCGATCCCGGCACATTCGACGCAGCGCCGCACAGCCGAGGGGCTGAGGGCAATCGTCACGCCGAGCGCCTCGAGCACATCGGCGCTCCCGCAACGGCTGGAGGCGGCGCGGTTTCCGTGTTTGGCCACGGGGCAACCTGCTCCGGCCACCACCAGTGCCGCAGCTGTCGAGATGTTGAAGGTGCCCGAGCCGTCGCCTCCCGTGCCACATGTGTCGACAGCGTCGACCCCAAGCTCGACACGCGTGGCATGGTCGCGCATTGACATCACCATGCCCGCCAGCTCGTCGGCCGTCTCGCCCTTCAGGCGCAGTGCGGCGAGAATGGCGCCCATCTGCGACGGGGTGGCAGCCCCATCCATGATGCGGTCCATCACGCCACGGGCAGTCTGGATGTCGAGGTTCTGGCCGCGGACAACCCGCTCCAGCGCGTCGCGGAGAAAGGTGCCATCGTCGCCCATCGATCTCGCGACGGTAGCAGGTTGCGGCCCGACCCGCGGTGGCTAGTTGGAGCCCACCTGGAGCGGCGGTGTAGCAGGCGCCCTGGGCCGTCGCAGAGGCCGATCCAGGCAACCGAGAGCGATGGCGAAGATCGCTATGCAACACGCAACGAAGATGCTCCGATCCCAGGTGGACAACGGAAGGATGATGATTGCGGCGAGTGCTCCAGCGACCATCCCCGCGTACCCAGCCACCGTGATGACACCGCTGACCCGGCCGAGGATGCGACCGTCAACACGGCGTTGCATGTCAGTCAGGCTCCAAGCCTGATAGACGACCCCAGCAGCCCCGGTGATCGCCAAGGGAACATACGCCTGCCACAGTTGATTGGCCAGAGTGAACCCCGCCAGGGCAACCACCTCCGCAACGCCAGCGGCAACCAGGATGACGCGGCTCACAGAAGTGGGCTGAACGCGCAGCACCAGCACGCTACCGATAAGGCTTCCAGCTCCCACCGCGCCGTACAGAAGACCGACGTTAGTGTCGCCGCCAAATCGCTGCCGCGCAGCGACGACCAGTACTGCGCTGGCTGCGGTCGCGGCAAAGGCTCCACCAAACCATAAGGCTGCGACTGCGCGAAGCACCACGTCCTTGCCCACCGTTCTCAGACCTGCCAAATGGGAGCCGAAGTCAGCAGTCGAGCTAGCCGGTTGGCGGACTCCGACGCGCGGCAGGCTCATCAGCAGCAGCGCTGCGATGAGAAAGGTGGCGGCATCCCCCAGAAGCGCGGGATTCGGACCGAAGCGAGCGACCACTGGTGTGGCCAGCGCCGGGGCCATGAAGATGGCACTGCCATACGCGACCGAGTTGAGTGCGTTGATCGTGCCCAAGCGGTGCGACCCAGCGATTAGGGGAGGGATGGACCGAATCGCAGGAGTAGCCAATCCTGTCAGCGCCTGGGAGAGTGCAACAGCTGCGAAGATCCCCCACACGACTCCGGCGTGGTTGCAGGCCACGATCGACGCCGTGAGCGAGCTCTGAAGTAGGGCGCAACTGGCGACAAGCCGGCTGGCGGGTAGCCGATCGGCGAGCGGACCACCCCACAGCGCGCCTGCTGCTCGGGGAGCCACCCTAGCCATCATGTACCCGGTTGGTGCAACGGGCGAGCCAGTCAGCCGGTAGAGAGCGACCAGCACCCCCACCGTCGTGAACCAGTCCCCGTACCAGGAGATGGTGGTGGCCGCCACGAAGCGCCACATAGCGGAGGATTCAGAAGCCGGCTCTGCCGGCAGGGGTGGCGCCCTCATGACCCGCGAGGTTCGCACGAACGCGGCGGCTGTGGGAGTAGCAAGAGAGCGGGCGAGGACCCCGATCGGTCGAAGCACGACTCCCAGCTGAGGTAGCGCCCCCGTGGGTGCCGCGTGTCACACGGCCGCGACACCCACGCCACAGGAGCGTCGAACAGAGCGAGTAGTCTCAGCTCCGCTCAAACTTGGTTGACCATCCTGACAAGGGTTACTACCAGTTCGCGTTGAGCTCGTGGCCAGTCCAGGTACCCATCTCAGAATCACCTCCTTCGTGGCGAGAGTGGTGGAGAGACGTTGCTGCCAGGCTTGTCGCTCCGCCGGATCGCCAACTCCGGCCTGTCCCGTTGTGGTAACGGATTGGTGGCTGTCCGTCACGGAACGGTAACCAGGCTCCAGGAGGCCGTCAATGGGCTGTTCAGGCTGTTTTTAGCCTAAACTGTTGCAGTCTCGTAAGTGGTTGTAAAAACGGAACAGTCTCAGTATCGGCCTTCCTTAGCCCAAACCGCCGACTATGAGGGATTTGTGGCTAGTGGGGAAATTCAGGCGACGATCGCGACCCGCGGCGTGATCCGGCTGCCTGGCTCGAAGTTCCGCCCAGAGAACATGTCGAGTCCGGCACTGGCGCGGAGCGCAGCGATCGAGAGGAGGCGCTCTTGTGGAAGCGCCATGAAAGCATCAACCGCATCGGGGTCGAACTGCGTGCCACGGTACCGGGCAAGCTCCTCGCGAGCCTCGTCGAAGGAGACGCTTCGCCGGTAGGGGCGGTCCTGCGTCATCGCGTCGACAGCGTCGGCCACGGCGAAGGCCCGGGCACCGAGGGCGATCTGAGTGCTCTTGAGGCCCAATGGGTAGCCCCGACCGTCCCACCGTTCATGGTGGTGCAGGATGATCCGACGAGCCTCGGCCAGGTAGTCGACATCCTCGACCATCCGAGCTCCCATCTCTACATGCCGGCGCATGATCTGCCACTCCTCCTCGGTCAGTTTCCCGGGTTTGTGGAGGATGGCGTCGGGAACGCCGATCTTGCCGATGTCGTGGAGCAAGGCACCGTGACAGAGGAGCTTCAGCTCCTCTCCAGCAATACCGAGTTCTATCGCCACCAGGCGCGTGTACTCCACCACACGGCGAGAGTGGCCTTCCGTCTCCTTGTCTCGCGCATCGAGGGCGTGGGTGAGGGCAATCAGGGTCGCATCGTACGAGCGCTCGATGGTGGCGGCCTGTTCGGTCACCTTCTCAAGAAGAAGGTTTCGGTGTTCCTCGTGGGTACGGGTTCGCTGGGCCAGGAACACGAGGAACACCTGTAGTCCCGCGACCGGCGCCAGCGCGAACGTGGTACCCCACGGCCCGTATCGCTGGTGCAGACCGAGAAAGCCTACGGCCGCGTATCCATACACGAGGTTGTAGGCCGTGATATTTAGGCCGGCTCTCAAGTGGCTGACGAAGGACCGGTGAGTTGCGATCGCAAGGATCCCTGACAGGAGGGTCCAGTTGACCGTCAACTGGGCGAGGCCTGCCGCCATTCCGAATGCTCCGTCTGCGACTACTCCGTGGACAGGTAGCCTCTGCAACCTGGTGAAGACCATCCAGGCGGCCACGTCTGACAGGAAGTTGTTTGCTAGGTTGAACAGAAAGCGGAACCACCCGCCGCGGAAACGCACCGCGGCTCCGGTGGACTCTGCAGCAGAACCGACGAGCGCGCCGATTGGCCCATAGATCAGCACGAGGCCAAGATGCAGGAAAGCTGTTGCGCTGAACCGTACAGCGTTACCTCCCGCCAGCGTTGTCACCGACGAGACGGACATCGCAAGGATGGCAACTGCCAGCACAGCCAGTCCCGCCGAATCGGCTGGTTGATGGACTGTCGCCACCGCGATTGCAACCGCTGCCGCAGATACCAGGGTGACTGAGAGCACGAGTGCGCGCGTGTATTCGACCGGAGCTACCCCAGGCCGTTCCCCCAGGAACTCCGCCAGCCGCCTAACCAGGCGCTCCACGGCGTCCGAGGACAAACGCTGGGCAGGCGCCTCCAAGCCTCGTTCCATCTGCACGGGCTCCGATCCTAAAGATGCGACTCGTCTCTGGCCTAAGTTCGGCCGCATCGTCACGAGGCTACCGCACCGTTGTGGCCGAGGTGGGCAGAAATTGCCCTATCCGTAACACAGTTGTCGCACCCTTCGAGGCTTTTGAAGGGTTTGTGGAGATGACATCTGGCGGTCCGTATACTCGTCAGGACCCCCATGACGGCCAGGAGTTTCGATCCCTTCGATCCCAGCGTGGTCGGGCCGTGGTCGCTCGGTGACGGGACCCGCGGCGCTCTGCTCCTCCACGGCTTCGCCGGCACGCCGCCGGAGCTGCGGCGCCTGGGCGAGCACCTCGCCGGCCACGGCTGGCGGTGCGTGGCCCCGACGATGGCCGGTCACGGGACCAGCCCGGAGGACCTGAGCCGGACCACCTGGCGCGACTGGGCCGCCTCGGCCCAGGCCGCCCTCGACGAGCTGGCGGGGAGCTGCGAGCGGGTCGCGGTTGCCGGCCAGTCGATGGGCGGAACCATGGCGCTGCACCTGGCCGCCGGTGACGCGCGCATCGAGGCGGTGGCCACCCTGGCGGCGCCGCTGCGTCTGAAGGACTGGCGGATCAGGCTGCTGCCGGTGGCGCACCACCTGGTCCGCTGGCACGAGTCGGATGCCGACGACATCGACCTCTACCTGCCGGAGGCGATCGCCGAGCTGCACTCCTACGGGCGCCGGGCGACGCGGTCGATCCTCGAGCTGGACCGCATGCTGCGCACCGTCCGCGGCGAGGTGGCGATGGTGCGCCAGCCGGTGCTGGTGCTCCATGGCGATCGGGATCGGACCATCGACCCGGGCAACGCCGACGAGATCACCCGGCGGCTGGTCAGCAGTGTCGAGGTGGAGCTGCATCGCTATCCCCGCAGCGGCCACGGGATGAGCGTCGACGTCGATCGGGAGGAGATCAACGCCCGGGTCCTCGACTGGTTCGACCGCCACGTCCCGGCAACGGCCGTGGCGGACCGGGAAGCGACCGCCGCGGGTTGAGCGGCCGAGGACCGGCCGCGGCCGCGGTGGGCCGGCGGCACCCCGCTGACGTAGCGGTCAGAAGCCGCCGAAACGCTCCCGCAGGGCTTCTGCGGTCGCCGAGTCGATCACCGGGTTGTCAGGAGCCCCGCCGTCGGGCAGGGACCGCTCGCGGGCCCGCCGCGACGGCCGCCTCGTCTCGGCATCGGCCGCCGCGGACTCCCTCAGCGCGCCGCGGAACTGCGCGCCGCAGTGGGAGCAGCGGAGCACGGCGAGCGTCTCTCCACGGCCCAGGTACTCGGTGTGAGAGAAGCGCACCGGGGCGCCGCACAGGCTGCAGCCGCTGCCCCGCGGCAGCGCCGTCAAAGCCAGCGCCTCACTCTTCCTCATGGTGTCACCCGCGCGTCACCGAATCCCTTTTGGCCGGGCGTACGTTCCATCTCAGGTACGAGGTGAGTCACCGAGTCGCTCGCCTCAGGAGTATGCGGTAATGGCACCCCAGCAGATTCAGGCCCTGGCAGATGCCAGCGAGGCAGACGCTGCAGCCCGCTATCTGCGGCGCCAGCGCTTCCTCGAGGTGGTGGCCGACGCGGTCCGCCGCGCCGACGCGCTGACCCGCCTGGAGAGCGCCCTCCGCCAGCCCGTTCGCTGAGCCGGCGCACCACCACCACCGGCGCCGCGGCAGCCGCCAGACTGCGGCGGTGACCCGATCCCCAACCGACCGCCTCCTCCCCCGTCTTCGCGCCGCGCTCGATCCCGTCGAGCCGCGCTGGCGGCCGCAGGCGGCGAGCAGTGCCGACGCCGCGGTCCTGCTCCTCTTCGATCAGCGCAAGGCGGCGTTGCCGCTGCTCTTCATCCGCCGATCGCGACGGGTGCGAAGCCATCGCGGCCAGATCGCCTTCCCCGGTGGCGGGGCCGAGCCAGGTGATGCGAACCCGGCGGAGACGGCGCTTCGCGAGGCCGATGAGGAGGTCGGCATCGAGCGCGTCGCGGTCGAGGTGGTGGGCCAGCTGACGCCGGTGTTCACCGCCTCGTCGTCGCGCCGCCTGGTGCCGGTGGTGGGGCTCGCGCGGCACACGGTGACGCCCATCACCGATCACTTCGAGGTCGACGAGTGGTTCTGGATCGGCTGCGACCGGCTGCTCGCCGCGCCACTGACGGCACGTCCCGTGCCCGGCGACGCGGGCACCCTGGTCCGCTTCTACGAGGCCGGAGACCGGGTCATCTGGGGCGCCAGCGCGGCCGTGCTGCACGACCTGCTCGCGCGACTCGGCCGCACCGACTGACGACCCTCGCGGGCGACCCACCGCGGCCTAGCGATAGCGCGGGTGCACCACGAAGGGGTTGTATTCCATCTCCTCGCGGATGGTGGTGCGCGGACCGTGGCCGGGGTAGACCACGGTCTCCGGCGGCAGCGTGTAGAGGCGGTTCTGGATCGAGAACATCAGGGTGTCCCATGATCCTCCCGGCAGGTCGGTTCGGCCCACGCTCCGCTGGAAGATGGTGTCGCCGGCGATCAGGTCGCGCGGCCCCACCAGGAAGGAGGTCGACCCCGGCGTGTGACCCGGCGTGTGCAGCGCGCGCACGTCGAGGTCGTGCCAGCGCAGCACCTGGTCGTCGGCGAGATCGGCCTCACAGACCACCGGGGGCAGGTCGGCCGGCACGCCCGGCAGCATGGTGACGTGCTCGAGGAGGAAACGATCGGCCGGATGGATCGCCGCCTCGCAACCGTGGGCGGCCTTGATGGCCGGGACGCCGCTGACATGGTCGGGGTGCCCATGGGTGAGAAGCACGCGGTCGCAGTGCAGCCCGGTCTCCTCGAGAACCGCCAGGGTGCGCGGATGCTGCAGACCGGGATCGAAGACCAGCACCTGGTCGGTGTCGCGGCGTCGCAGGATGTAGCAGTTCTGGTCGTAGGTCGGGTCGACGACGATGGCGAGCTCGACCAGGTCACGTAGCGTGTCAGCCACGCCGCCAGTGTAGGCAGGCGAGCCCGGCCACCGTCAGAACTGGGCCAGGGTTCCCTGGGCGCGCGCCCGCTCGAAACCGGCGCGGAAGCAGAGGATGCCGAGGGGGACGACGGCCACGCAGAAGGCGAGGACCACGAGCAGCTCGTGGGCCTCGGACGCCAGCGAGGCGTGCTGCAGCAGCCCGGCGCGAATCCCGTTCAGGGCGTGGAAGTTCGGCAGCGCGTGACTGATCGCCTGCATCCATCCCGGCAGCACGGTGATCGGGAAGAGCGAGCCGATCAGCAGGCTGTTGACCGCGCCCCAGGCAGCGCTCAGCGGGTCGCCGATCTTGCTGACCATGATGATCCCGGCGCTGATCAGGCCGAACCCCGACATGGTGACCACGGTGAGCAGGAAGAAGACCACCGTCGTCCACCAGTCGACGTTGAAGTGCACACCCAGCACCGCCACCAGGACGGTGAAGGTGATCACGGTGGTGATCATCGGCCAGAGGAACTCCCACACCGTGCTCAGCGTCACCAACCGGGTCAGCGACGACGCCGAGAGCAGCCAGTGCTCGATGGTGCCGAGGAACATCTCGCTGCGGATGCTCCCCGCGTAGGACGCCAACGCCACGCTGACAAAGGTGGTGAAGGTGGTGCCGACGATGATGAAGCCGGCGGGGTTCTGGCCGAACTCCCCCAGCTTGTCGGCGCGGGCGATCTTGCTCAGGAAGTAGTAGCTGACCAGCCCGATGAGGATGTTGACGATCGAGAGCGAGAAGTTGAGCCGGTAGCTGCTGTTGTGAATAAAGCCGCGCTTGACGAAGATGCGGGCCTGGAAGGCAAGTCCGCGCAACCAGCTCCGTGCGGACTGTCTCGGTGGGAACGAGACGGCGGTGCTCATGGATGAGCGATGCGAGCCGCCACCGGGCTGCCCCTCTCGGAAACCGCGATCGGCGCCGGGCGCTCGCCGGTGGCCTCCTCCACCAGGCGCACGAAGGCATCGGTGAGCTCAGGACGCACCACGCTGATCCCCGCCACCGGCTGCTCGCCGGTCGCCGCCCAGAGAAGCAGGCCACGCACGTCATCCTCGGGCGACGGGGTCCGCACCCGCAGGCGTCCCTCCCCGTAGGGCACCACGCTCTCGACCACCGAGAGCGAGCGCAGCCGCTCGGTCACCACCTCGCTGTCGGCGAGGCTGCGCAGCTCCACCTCGATCTCGCTGCTGGGGACGTGGCGGCGCAGCACCTCGGGCGTGTCCTGACGGATCAAGCGCCCCGCGTACAGCATGCCCACCTCGTCGCAGAGCTCGGTGGCCTCCTCCATGTTGTGGGTGACCAGCACCACCGTCTTGCCGGCCCCCTTGAGCTGGCGGAGGATGTTGCGGATCACCATGGCGCTGTGCGGGTCGATGCCGGTGGTGGGCTCGTCGAAGAGGTAGATGGGGCGGTCGACGAGCAGCGCCCGGGCCACGTTGAGACGGCGCTTCATCCCGCTCGAGAACTCCCCGAAGCGCAACTTGACGTCACGGTTCAGCCCCACCCGCTCCAGAGCGGTGAGCACGCGGTCGCGGGTGGCGCCGGCGTTGAGACCCTGGAGGGCGGCGAAGAACTCGAGGTTCTGGTAGCCGTTGAGACGCCAGTAGAAGCCGCGCTCACCCGCCGAGGCGTTGAGCGACAGCGACATCCGCGCCTGGCGTGCCTCGCGCACCACGTTGTGGCCCATCACCCAGGCCTCGCCGGCGGTGGGCCGCATCAGGGTGGCGATCATCGACACCAGGGTCGACTTGCCGGCTCCGTTCGGTCCGATCAGGCCGAAGATCCGGCCCGCCTCCACTCGCAGGTCGACCCCGTCGACGGCGAGCTTCTCGGTGGTGCCTCGGCGGAAGCGCTTGGTCAGACCCCGCGCCTCGATGGCCAGGGTCGGTTGCGGCGCCTCGCTCACTCGGCGGCCGCCGCCACCGGGACCAGGAAGCCGACGTGAGCCTGACGGCGTGCGCCGTCGCGCGGCAGCAGGGCCCGGTCCAGCACCTCGTCCACGGTGTCGACGGGGATGACCTCGACCTTCTCGAGGATCTCCGCATCCACCTCGTGCAGGTCGCGCATGTTCTTGCGCGGCATGATGAAGGTGGCGATCCCCGCCCGGTGGGCGGCGAGCAGCTTGTCCTTGACGCCGCCGATGGGCAGCACCCGCCCGCGCAGGGTGACCTCACCAGTCATGGCGATGTCCCGTCGCACCGGCCTGCCGCTGGCGGCACTCATGATCGCCGTGGTCATGGTCACGCCCGCCGACGGGCCGTCCTTGGGGATGGCGCCGGCGGGAACGTGGACGTGCAGCCCGTGATTGTCGAAGAAGCCCTTGGGCGCGCCGTAGGCCTCGGCGTGGACGCGTGCCCACGACAGGGCCGCCCGCGCCGACTCCTCCATAACGCTGCCCAGCTGGCCGGTGAGCAGGAGGTCGTTGCGACCCTCGATGGCCAGCGCCTCGACGGTGGCGATGTCGCCACCGACCTCGCTGACGACGACGCCGGTGACGACGCCCACCTTGTCCTCGGACTCGGCCTCGCCGTACTCGAACCGCTGCGGTCCGAGGTAGTCCTCGAGGTCGCCCGGCCGCACCACGACGGCGTTGGTGCTCGACTCGGTGAGCCGGCGGGGCACCTTGCGGGCCACCTCGGCGATGGTGCGGTCGAGCTGGCGCACGCCCGCCTCGCGGGTGTAGCCGCGCATCATCTCCATCAACGCCTCGCGGGTGATCTCCAGCTCGCCCTGCTCCAGGCCGTGCTGCTCGCGCTGCTTGGGCGTCAGGTGACGCTCCGCGATCCCCAGCTTCTCCTCCTCGGTGTAGCCGGTGATGCGGATGATCTCCATGCGATCGCGCAGCGGCGGGCTGATGGTCTCGGCGACGTTGGCGGTGGTGATGAAGAGGACGTGGGACAGGTCGTAGGGGACCTCGAGGTAGTGGTCGGAGAACTCGCGGTTCTGTTCGGGGTCGAGCACCTCGAGCAGCCCCGCCGAGGGGTCGCCCCGGAAGTCGACGCCAACCTTGTCGATCTCGTCGAGCATGATCACCGGGTTGCGCGTCCCCGCCTGCTTCATCGACTGGATGATGCGGCCGGGAAGGGCGCCGATATAGGTGCGCCGGTGACCGCGGATCTCCGCCTCGTCGCGGATGCCCCCGAGCGACATGCGCACGAACTTGCGGTCCAAGGCCCGCGCGATGCTGCGACCGAGAGAGGTCTTGCCGACCCCGGGCGGTCCCACGAAGCAGAGGATCGGCGTCTGCAGAGCGCGACGCGGCCGCGGCGCGTTCTCGGCGCCGTCGGCGGGCGCGTCCTCGGCTCGCTCGGCGAGACGGCGCTGCGCCCGCTCGCGCACCGCCAGCCATTCGAGGATGCGGTCCTTGACCTTGTCGAGGCCGTAGTGATCTTCGTCGAGGATGGTCTTGGCCCGGGCGATGTCCACCGACTCCGCCGGTGGCTCTCCCCAGGGCAGGTCGAGCAGCCAGTCGATGTAGGTGCGGAGCATGCCCAGCTCCGGAGAGGCGCTGGGGATCTGCTCCAGCCGCGCCACCTCCTTGAGGGCACGGCTGCGCACCGCCTCCGGCATCCCGGAGTTCTCGACACGCGTGGCCAGATCCTCCTCGGTCTGCTCCGAGGTTCCCTCCAGCTCGCCCAGCTCCTTGCGGATGGCGCGCAGCTGCTCTCGGAGGATGTGCTCGCGCTGACCCTTGTTGATCGTCTTCTGCACGTCCTCGGCGATCTTGCTGCGCAGCTGGGCGACCTCGACCTGCTTGGCCAGCAGCGGTATCAGCGCGCGCAGCCGCTCGTCGATGTCGGTCTGCTGCAGCAGCGCCACCCGGTCGGCGACGCTGAGGTCGGGAATGCCGGAGACGATGTCGGAGACGCGGCCGGCCTCGCCGGCGCGGCCGACGGCGACCGCGAGCTCGGGTGGCACCGCACCGCCGGCGTTGACATACTCGCTGAACAGCGCCTTCACCGATCCCAGCAGAGCGTCGCTCTCGGACCCTTCGGTGACGGTCTCCTCCAGGCTGGCGACGGTCGCACTCCAGCGGCCGTCGACGGTGTCGAGCGAGACCAGCCGGACGCGCCGCTGACCCTCGACCAGCGCCTGGGCGGAGCCGGTCGGGAGGCGGCGCAAGGCACCGACGTTGGCGATGATGGCAACCGGGTGAAGATCCTGGAGCGACACCTCGTCGACGTCGGCGTCACGCTGGACCGCCAGCACCACCCGCGCATCGGCACCGACGGCGGCCTCGAGTGCCGCGACAGAGCGGGCCCGGCCCGCTCCCAGTGGAGCCAGCTGGTGCGGGAAGACGACGTTGTCGCGGAGCGGTACCAGGGGCAGCGTCTCGATGGCGCTGTCGGTGGCGCGAACCTGATCGCGCAGATCCATGGGGTCTCCGGATGGGACGGACTCGCTCATCTGCGTCGGTGCGTGAAGGTCCCGGTCAGTGGAATATGAGTGACGCAGTTGCAGGATACCCGCGGTCCGGCCGCCGAAACCCGGCGCCGAGCTGTCAGCCGAGCGGCCGGGAATCGCCCCAGTCGCGCTCCAGGGCGGCGGCGAAGTAGTCGGCGACGAGGGGAGCGTCGACCTCCAGGGCCACCTCCCGATTGCCGCCCAGCCCGCCGCCGCTCCAGTTGGCCGAGGCCACCAGGACGGTCTCGTCGATCACCGCTCCCTTGGCATGCCCGGTGGTGCAGCGGGCCGGGTCCATCACCCGGATGTCGAGCCGCAGCCGGCCCACCGCCGCCACGTCGGCGCCCGGAGCCCGGCCGAGGAGCAGGCGGGTGTCGATCCCCCGCCCGGCGGCCTGCTCCAGGGCGGCCAGCAGCGGCACCACCGCGGGCGCGCCGGGATGGACGTAGGGCACGGTGACCAGGACGCGCCCGCGGGCGGCGGCGACGCGGTCGAGCAGCAGGTCGGCCACCGCCGTCCCCCCCGCGACCAGGCGAAGACGGTTGTCATCGATGTCGGCGCGCAGCGGTCCCACCTGGGGCCGGGGAACGCCGATCGGCGGGATCTCCGGCGGCGCCAGCTCCGGCCAGGTCGGCGGCGCCGGGCCGGCCGAGCTCCACGCCACCTCGAACAGCCCGCGCGCCTGGGTGACCAGGCCGGGACAGCCGTCGACCAGCGCCCACCACTCCCGGGTCCCCGGCATGGCGGCGGCGCCCTCGGGAGGCAGGCGCCCGTCGGGGTCGCGCGGGGCGTCCCGCTTGAGCAGGTTGCCGGTGCCGACGGCGACGGTGCCGTCGATCTGCAGCAGCTTCCAGTGGGCCTCGTCGCCGGGTTTGCTCGAGCCCAGCAGACGGCAGCCGATGCCGGCGCGGGCCAGCAGCGGCAGGGCGCCGGAGTTGGCGCCGGGATGATGGTCGAGCAGCACGCGCACAGCGGCGCCGTGGCTCCTCGCCGCCAGCAGCGGCGGCAGGTAGTAGGGGCCCAGCTCGTACACGGCGACGTCGAGCCGGGACCGGGCGGCCGCCAGCCTGCCGCTCAGCACGGTTCCGGCGCAGTCCGGCCCCAGGCAGCAGGTCACCGAGGCCACGCGCACCTCCCGGCGTCAGCACCAAGGTGCAGCGCCCCGGTTGCGGCGGTGCAGTCAGAGGCCCCGACCGCTATGGTGGGTCCTCGCGCTCTCACAGGATCCCACCGCGCATGACCGATCCCACCCCCCAGCAGCCCGAGCAACCAACCGTCCCGCACCCCGACGACCCCGACGCGCCTCCGGCCGGCGACGAGCCGGGGCCGGCGCCGGACGCGGTACCGGCGCCGGCCCCGGAAGCCCATCCGGCGCCGACCTGGCAGCCGACTGCCACCGCGCAGGCTTCGAGCGGGCCGTGGCCCGGCTGGGCGGGTGGCGCTCCTCCCGCCTGGCCGCCGGCTTCGGCGGAGACCGGCCCGAGGCCGGCGCGGCGGCGGATCCGCGGCGGCGCCGCTCTGATGCTGCTGCTGGGCATCGCGGCGGGATCCGCGGTCACCGCGGTGGTGGCGCGTGGGCAGGGAAGCACCAGCGGCGTCGCCACCATCAAGGAGAGCACCGCGAGCCCGCCCGCGGCGGCCGCCGGCGACGCCGAGAACGTCGCCCACGACCTGGCCACGGCGGTGGGCACGGTGGTCGCCAGAGGCAGCAGCAGCAGCGCCTTGGGAAGTGGCTTCGTCATCTCCCACGACGACAAGGTGAGCTACGCGTTGACCAACAACCACGTCGTCGACGGTGCCAAGGACCTCTTCCTCCTGATGCCCGACGGCCACAACCTCAAGGCCACCCTGATCGGCACCGACACCCTCGACGACCTCGCCGTCATCAGCGTCGCCAACACCGCATTGCCGGTTGCCACCTTCGGCGACTCCTCGCAGCTCAAGGTCGGCCAGGCGGTGATCGCCATCGGCAGTCCGCTGGGCAATGAGGGATCGGTGACCCGAGGCGTGATCAGCGCCCTGCACCGGACCATCCAGGCCGGCTCCAACAGCACCGCCGCCCAGGAGACGCTGCAGGACGTCCTGCAGACCGACGCCTCCATCAACCGGGGCAACAGCGGCGGACCTCTGGCCGACGCGTCCGGGCGCGTGGTCGGCGTCAACGTCGCCATCGCCGGCGATGCCAGCAACATCGGCTTCAGCATTCCCAGCAACCTGGCGCGGGGCGTGGCGGAGACGCTGATGCGGCATCAGAAGGTCCAGCACCCGTACCTGGGAGTGAAGTACCTCACCACCATCGAGGCCTTCGAGGAGAACCGCGGCTTCGACGGCGCCGGCGTGCTCATCGACACCGTGTCGGCGGGGTCGCCGGCGGAGAAGGCCGGCTTCCACACCAACGACATCCTCCAGGCGGTCAACGGCGTCGCCATCGACAACGGCCAGACGCTGGGCGGCCTGATCCAGGGCCTCCACGTCGGCGACAGCGTCACCTTCACGGTGCGGCGTGGCGACCAGCAGCTGCAGCTCACCGCCACCCTGGTCGACCGCCCCGCGAAGGTGTGATGCGGGCGAGCGGGTGACGTCCGGCTATGTCCCGGGTTGTGCTGCCGGCTGGGGAGGTGGCGTCCCCCCCACCGCCGTGATCAGGCGCTCCAGTACCGAGTCCTGAGCCTGGAGGTGCGCCTGGATCTGCAGGCACTCGTGCAGCACCGCCTCGGCATCCTCGTAGGTCTGGGTGGCGCGCTTGTCGGACGCCCCCGATTGCAGGTTCTGGCCGACGATGATGATGGGCAGCAGCACCAGTTGCAGAAAGGTCTGGGCGATCCAGGCCACGATGATGATGACGTCGCCCGATTTGAACGCCGCGGGCAGAGAGATCAGCGCCAGGACCGTGAAGATGTAGGCAGTCCACATGGTGCCCACGATCAGGGTGATCCGCAGGCCGATCTTCCCGTTGAAGCCGACTCGGCCGTCGGAGACCTTGGGTGGCCTCTCGTGTCTGCGCGCCGCAATCCGGGGGTGGGGTATGTGCGTGTAAATGCTCATGGCGCGCAAGCCTACGGCCTTTCCGGCGCGACGCCAAGCAGATGATTCAGCCGGAGCCGCCCACCATGCGCCCCTGGCCGCGCCAGTACTGCTCGCGCAGCTCGCGCTTCAGCACCTTGCCGGTGGGATTGCGCGGGATGCCGGCCACGAAGTCGACCGATGTCGGCCGTTTGAAACCCGCCAGCCGTGGCCGGCAGAACTCGATCAGGGCCGCCGCGTCCGCGGCGGCGCCGGCGCGGAGCACCACCACCGCCTTGACGGTCTCGCCCCAGCGCACGTCCGGCACCCCGAGCACGGCCACGTCGACCACGTCGGGATGCTCGGCCAGCACCGCCTCGACCTCGACGGGGTAGACGTTCTCACCGCCGCTGACGATCATGTCCTTGATGCGATCGCGGATGTAGAGGTATCCGTCCGGGTCGAGACAGCCGGCATCGCCGGTGTGGAACCATCCGTCCCGCAGCACCGCCGCGGTGTCGTCGTCGCGGCGCCAGTAGCCGGCCATGTTCTGCATCGTGCGGATGACGATCTCGCCCACCTCGCCGGTGGGCAGGTCGTTGCCGCCGGCGTCGACGATGCGGATGTCGGTGCCCAGGTTGGCCCGGCCGCAGGACAGCAGTCGCTCGCCGCTGTGGTCCTCATGCGGCAGGGTGGTCACCGCCCCGGTCGTCTCGGTCAGCCCGTAGACCTGGGTGAAGCGGCAGCCGAAGAGCTCGATGCAACGGCTGAGCAGCTCCGGGGTGATCGGCGAGGCGCCGTAGAAGATGCGTCCGAGCGAGCTGAAATCAGCCTGCTCGACGCCGGGGACCTGGGTGAGGAACAGCAGCACCGCCGGGACCAGGAAGGCGGTCTCGATGCGCTGCTCGACGATGGTCGCGAGCAGCTTCTGCGGGATCACCTCGCGCTCGATGACCAGCGTCGTCCCCGCCCACATGCAGGCCAGCGCCCAGCCGCAGCCGCCGATGTGGTAGAGCGGCATCGCCACCAGGCTGCGACCGCCCTGACGCATCTCCGGCGCTTCGATGGTGATGCCGGACATGCAGCTGAAGAGGTTGTCGTGGGTGAGCATCGCCCCCTTCGGAACCCCGGTGGTGCCGCTGGTGTAGAGCTGCCAGACGACGTCTGCAGGCAGGTCCTGGCCGGGATCGGGGCCGTCCTCACGGGGCATCTCGTCGAATCCCAGCACCCGCGCGCCGCAGGCGTCGGCCGCACCGCGGAAGTCCTCGCCGCACACCAGCAGCGACGCGCTCGAGTCGCCGACGATCTGGGCGGCCTCGTGCGGTTGCAGGCGCCAGTTGACCGGAGCGGCGACAGCACCGAGCTTGGCCAGGGCGAAGACGAGCTCCATGTAGGCGCCCGAGTTCTTGTCGAGGATGGCCACCCGGTCGCCACGGCTGACGCCGGCACCGGCGAAGCCGCGAGCCAGCGCGGTGCTGCCGGCATCGAGTCCCGCCCAGGTGACCGACCGGCCGTCCTCGCGAATCGCCTCCAGCTCGGGATGGCGGCGGGCTCGCCAGCGCAGCAGCTCGGCGATGGTGCGCATGACTAGCGCGGGTCCACCATCCGGTCGACCTTGGCGGCGATGACGAAGTCATTGCGGGAGAGACCGCCGACCGCGTGGGTGGTCAGCTCGATCTCGAGCCGGCCCCAGCCGACCGTCATGTCGGGATGATGGCCCTCGGCCTCCGCCAGCAGCGCCACCCGGGTCGCCAATCCGAACGCGGAGTTGAAGTCGGAGAAGCGCAGCTCACGTCGCAGCCGGGTGCCGCCGACCACCGACCATCCCTCGGCGAGCTCGCCGTGCAGGCGCTCCAGCTCGTCGCCGGTCACCGTCGGCGTGCTGCCGGTGCACGCCTCGCACCTCTCGGCCGCCAGTGTGCTCATCCTCCACCTCCGCTGCGTTCAGGCCAGCAGGTCGCGGGCGACCGCCTCCCACAGCTCGGTGGAGAGGCGGAGCGAGTCCTGGTCCACGCGTTCGTCGTCGCCGTGGAACATCGTCGCGTACTGGTCGATGGTCATGCGCCGGCTGAACAGCCCGAAGCCGTACGCGGGAATACCGAGCTCGCGGAAGAAGCGGGCGTCGGTGCCACCGGTGGTGAGGTTGGGCACGCAGACGGCGTCCGGATGCACCCTCGCCGCGGCGCGGGTCAGCGCGTCCCAGAGCGGGGTGTCGATGGGCGACACCGAGGGCAGGTCCTGCTGCATGGTGGAGGTCACCTCGACCTCGCCGCGCAGGTCGCCCAGGGCCTCGTCGAGGAAGGCGGAGACGTCGACCGGCGTCTGTCCGGGAAGGGTGCGGATGTCGACCTCGAGCTCGATCCGGTCGGGGATGACGTTGGTCTTGACCCCGCCGTGGGCGACGGTGGGCGCGACCGTCAGGTGGGTGTTGGCATGGACCAGCTGGGCCATGCTCAGCGGCAGCGACTCGATCGCCTCCCAGACACGCTCGGGGTCGACCATGAGCGCGGCGACGTCATCGGGGAGTCCCATCCCCTCGACGAAGCGCCGCCAGACGTCGGTGATATGCGCCGCGGGACGGTGCTCGGCCAGCCGGCGGACCACCTCGGCCGCCTTGATCAGCGCATTGTCGGTGCGCAGGGGACGCGAGCCGTGGCCGGCGGTGCCGCGCACCGCCAGGCGAAGCCAGTTGGTGCCCTTCTCCCCCACCGTCACCCACAGACGGCGGCCCGCCGGGGTGTCGATGGGAACGCCGCCCGACTCGGTGACGACGTAATCGGCGGCGACGGCGTCGCGCCGGTTGCGGGTGAGCCAGCCGGCACCGTGGCCGCCACCCGCCTCCTCATCCGCGACGGCGAGGTAGACCAGCGTCCCGCGCGGGCGGAATCCGCTGCGGGCGAGGCGTCGCACCGCCACCGCCATCGACGCGGTGAGGTTGAGCATGTCGATGGCGCCACGCCCCCACACCACGCCGTCGACCAGCTCACCGCCGTGGGGATCGCGGCTCCACCGATCGGGACTGACCGGCACCACGTCGGTGTGCCCCATCAGCAGCAGCGTCGGCGCCGTCGGGTCGCTGCCGTCGATGCGGGCGACCAGCGACGAGCGCCCTGGCACCGGCTCGTAGGCCTCGAGCTCGAGGCCGGCGCCACTGAGGTGGTCGCGCAGCAGGTCGACGCTGCGCACCTCCTGGCCCGACGCGTCGGTGCCGTCGTTGACACAGGTGTTGCGGATCAGCTGCTGCAGCAGCGCGGTGACCTCGGCGGTGGGATCGTCGCTCATGCCACCGCCGGTGGTCACTCGAAGAGGTCGGGCTGCTCGCGCGTGATCCGGTCCCAGAGAGGCTGGAAGCTGAACCAGCCGGCGATGTCGGAGCCGACCAGGGCCGCGGTCTTGGTGGCGTTCTCCTCGTCGATGAGCACCGGATTCCCCGCCGCCTCCGCCATCAGCTGAACCTGGCAGGACCGCTCCATGGTGATGAACCACCAGGCCGCCTCCTCCACGCTCTTGCCGACGGTCAGCAGGCCGTGGTTGCGGAGGATCACCGCCTTCTTGGGACCGAGCGCCTCACCGATGCGCCGTCCCTCCTCGAGGTCGAGGACCACGCCGGTGTAGTCGTCGAACAGGGCATGGTCGCGATGGAACGCACAGACATCCTGGGTGATGGGGTCGAGCAACCGCCCCAGCGTCGACCAGGCCCGCCCATAGGTCGAGTGCGAGTGCGCCGCCGACACCACGTCCGGGCGCGCCCGGTGCACCTGGGAGTGGATGGCGAAGGCCGCGGCGTTGACGGGGCGGTCGCCCTCGACCACCTCGCCCTCGTCGTTGACCAGGATCAGGTCGGAGACCCGGATCTGACCGAAGTGCATGCCGAAGGGGTTGACCCAGAAATGGTCGAGCTTCTCGGGATCGCGGGCGGTGATGTGGCCGGCAACCCCCTCGTCGAAGCCGAAGCGCGAGAACAGGCGAAACGCCCCGGCCAGGCGCTGCTTGCGGTGAAGACGCTCGTCCTCGACCGAGGTGTAGGTGGGCGGCATCGGAACCGCCATCGGGCGGGAGGCGACCTGGGCCATGCTTCTCACTCCTTCGGGGGACGGTCGAGGTGCAGTCTACGCCCGGGTGTCAGGGCCTCATCCCGTGAGCCGACGGGCCGAGTTGCGTCGCCAGCACCGGCCAGATCCGGCGCATCCATTCGCAGAGCAGGGGGCGAGTGTCGCGGGGATCGATGATCTCCTCGATGCCGAAGCGTTCGGCGGTGCGGAAGGGGGAGCGCACCGCGTCGAGGCGGGCGGCGATCTCGGCGTGGTGCGCATCGGGGTCGTCGGCCACCTCCAGCTCGGCGCGATAGGCGGCCTCCAGCCCACCCTCGATCGGGACCGAGCCCCAGTCGGCCGACGGCCACGCATAGCGGAGGTTGAGCGCACCCGCGTTCCAGAGTCCGGCGCCTCCGACTCCGTAGACGCGGCGCAGCACCACCGCCACCGCGGGCACCGTCGCCTGATACACGGCCGACACCGCGCGAACGCCGTGGCGGATGGTCCCCTTGCGCTCGGCGGCAACGCCGAGGACGAATCCCGGTTGATCGACCAGCTTCACCAGCGGCAGGTGGAACGTCTGGCAGAGGTCGATGAAGCGGGTGAGCTTGTCCGACGCCTCGGCGGTGAGTCCCCCTCCCCAGACCAGAGAGTCGAAGGCGATCACCCCGCAGGGATGCCCGTCGAGCCGCGCCAGCGCGGTGACCAGCGAGCCGCCGAAATCGCGCGCCAGCTCGAAGATGGAGCCGGCGTCGAGGACCGCCTCGATGATGCGACGCACGTCGTATGGCGTGCGCCGCTGTCGCGGGATCGCGGAGAGAAGCCACTGGTCGCGGCGCTCGGGATCGTCGCCGGCGGCGACCACCGGGGGCAGCTGCCAGACGTTGCTGGGCAGATAGCTGAGAAAGCGGCGCACCCGCGCCATCGCGTCGCGCTCGTCGTCGGCGATGGCGTCGACGGCGCCGCTCCCCGACTGCACCTCGACGCCGCCCAGTTCCTCCTTGTCGAGCGCCTCACCGACGCCACGCTGCACCACTACCGGGCCGGCGATGAACAGCTGCGAGGTGCCGCGCACCATGACGGCGAAATGCGAGGCGGCGACCCGTGCCGCCCCCAGGCCCGCTACCGGACCGAGACAGGCGGCGACGACCGGGACCCGGGCCAGGTTCTCGACCGCCAGCTCCCAGCCCGGAAGGATGGGGCAGTAGGTGTGCCCCATGTCCTCGAGCGAGCGCACGCTACCGCCACCGCCGGTGCCGTCCACCAGCCGCACCACCGGCAGACGGAGGTCGTGGGCAAGTCGTTCGGCGAGCACCTGCTTGCCGACGATGGCCGCGTCGGCGGCGCCGCCGCGCACGGTGAAGTCGTCACCACCGATGACGACGTCGCGACCGTCGATCCGTCCGGTGCCGGTGACGAAGTTGGCGGGGCGGAAGCTGCTCAGCTCGGCGCCGTCGTACTCGGCGCGACCGGCGAGAACCCCGAGCTCGCGGAAGGTGCCGGGATCGAGCAGCGCATCGATGCGTTCGCGCACGGTCAGGCGTCCGGCGGCGTGCTGGCGGGCGACCTTCTCCTCGCCTCCCATGGCGCGTCCGAGCCGGCGCCGCCGTTCCAGCTCCTCGATCTCCGGTTGCCACACCACGGACGAGGACTGTAGCGAGACAGCGCGCTGAAGCGAGTAAGGTCGCGGCAGATGGCGATGACGACCGACACCGCCGCGCGCCGGCTGTCCTGGTGGGGCTGGGGCTACGAGGACGCCGGCCTGCCCGACGGCGAGCGGGACTCGCTGATGGCGATGCTCTCGGGACACCTGGGATTGAAGGAGGTGGTCGCCAGGCCGGTGCCCGATGTCGACCGGCTCCCGCTGCCAGCGCCACGGGTGCGGCCCCCGGAGGCCCTCGCCGGTCTGTGCGGCGAGACAAACCGGGAGCGTGCCGCGCATGCGCACGGCCGCTCGTTCCGCGATGTGGTGCGCAATCTCCGGGGGCAGATCGAACATCCCCCCGACCTGGTCGTCTACCCGCGCAGCGAGGCCGACGTCGCCGCCGTTCTCGAGTGGTGCGGCGACGCCAACATCGCGGTGATCCCATTCGGTGGCGGGTCCAGCGTCGTCGCGGGAGTCGAGCCCGATGTCGGCGACGGCTACGCGGGAGCGGTGTCGCTCGACCTGGGCTCACTGGCGTCGGTGAGCGAGGTCGACGCGCGGTCGCGAGCGGCGCGCATCGGCGCCGGCATCCGCGGCCCCGCGCTCGAGGACGCGCTGCGACCGCACGGACTGACGCTGCGTCACTTCCCGCAATCCTTCGAGCACTCGACCCTCGGCGGCTGGCTGGCGACCCGGTCCGGCGGCCACTACGCGACCCTGCACACCCATATCGACGACTTCGTCGAGTCGATCCGGATGGTCTGCCCCGCCGGGATCATGGAGACGCGACGGCTGCCGTCCTCAGGCGCCGGACCCAGTCCCGAACGGCTGCTGCTCGGCAGCGAGGGAATCCTCGGAGTGATCACCGCGGCGTGGATGCGGTTGCAACCGCGTCCTCGCTTCCGGGCCCGCGCCACCCTGCGCTTCGACGACTTCGACACCGCCGCCGAGGCGGCCCGTGCGGTGGTGCAGTCGGGGCTGAATCCCAGCAACTGCCGGCTGCTCGATCCCCTCGAGGCGTTGCTCAGCGGGGCGGTGGCGGGAGGTGCGGCGTTGCTCATCGTCGCCTTCGAGTCCGCCGATCATCCCCTCGACGCCTGGATCGCCCGGGCGGTCGAGCTGGGCGCGGACCACGGCGGCACCTGCCCCGAGGGCATCCACCTCTCGGCCGGCGGCGAGCAGCCCGGTCACGATGGTGCCGCCGGCGCCTGGCGGCGGGCCTTCCTCCGCGGGCCGTACCTCCGCGACGCGCTGGCCCGGTGCGGGCTGGTGCTCGAGACCTTCGAGACCGCGGTGACCTGGGACCGCTTCGCCGGCTTCCACGCCGCGGTGATGGAGGCGACCCGGCACTCGCTCGAGCAGCTGGACATGCGCGCCCTCGTCTCCTGCCGCTTCACCCACCTCTACCCCGACGGCCCGGCGCCCTATTACACGGTGATCGCCGCCGGCGACCCCGACGCTCAACTGGAGCAGTGGGATCAGGTCAAGGCGGCCGCCAGCGAGGCGGTGATCGCCGGCGGCGGCACCATCACCCACCACCATGCCGTGGGCCGCGACCACCGACCCTGGTACGACCGCGAGAGGCCGGACGCGTTCGCGGCCGCGCTGAAGGCGGCGAAACAGGCGCTCGATCCTGCCGGCGTCCTCAACCCCGGCGTGCTCCTCGACGTCCGGTGAGCGGGTGATGGCGACCGTCGTCCGGGTCCGCATCTACTGCGACAGGGGCGACCGCTCCGGCCACTCCTCGCTCGCCACCGCGGTCCTCAACGTGTTGTGGCGGGAGCACGCCTCGGAGGTCACCGTGCTCGACGGCAATGCCGGCTTCGGCGCCTCGCGCCACCATCACTCGGCCCGGCTGGCGGACATCGATGCCAACTCACCGGTGGTGATCGAGTGGATCGAGATCCCGTCTCGCTTCGCCGTCCTGTGGACGCAGGTCGAGCCACTGGTGCGCGACGTCGTGGTCACCCGCGAGCAGGTCGACCTGCTGGTGGCGCCCCCGCAGGTGCTCCCGGTTCCGCGCCTCCCCGGAGACGTACCGGTTGCCGAGGTGATGCGCAGCGAGGTCGCCACGGTGCGCCCGGACACCCCGCTGACCGAGGTGGTGCGGCTGATGCAGGAGCGCGACCTGCGCTTCCTCCCGGTGATCGACGACGGCCGGCTGGCCGGGGTGATCAGCAACGCCGACCTGGTGGCGCGTGGTGGGCTGTCGGTGCCGCTGCAGTTCCACGACACCATCGACGCCCCGCCGGGGCCACGTGCCGGCGCGGTGGCCGCCGACGTGATGACCCTCGACATGGTCACCGTCCCGCCGCGGATGCGCCTCCCGGACGTCGCCCGGCTGATGCTCGAGCGCGGGGTCAAGCGGATCCCGGTCATCGAGAACGATCGCCTGCTCGGGCTGGTGAGCCGGGTCGACCTGCTGCGCACCATCACCCTGGTGCGCCCCAGCGAGGTGCACAACCCCACCCCCGTGGGAGCACGCACCATCGGCGAGGTGGCCACCGCGTCGGTTCCGACGGTCGCGCCCACCACCCCGCTCGGCGAGGTGATCGAGGCGGTGGCCAGCACCCAGCTCGGTCGGGCCGTGGTCGTCGACGGCGACGATCATGTGCTCGGCGTGGTCAGCGACGCCGAGCTGCTGCGCCGCGTCGGCACCGATGGCGGCGTTCTCGAGCGCCTGGTGCACCGCCTTCCCCGGCGGCACCTCGCCGACGTGGATCACGGCGGCACCGCCGCCGACGTGATGGAAACGCCGGCGGTCACCGTGCCCGGTGAGATGGCGATCACCGAGGTCATCGCGCTGATGCTGGAGACCCGTCGCAAGGTGCTCCCGGTGGTCGATGAGGAGGGACGCCTCCGTGGCATCGTCGACCGATCGCACTGCCTGCGCGCGGCGTTCGCGAACGAGCGGTGACACCAACCGGGCGGGGTGCCGGACCCGGCTAGCCTGCCAGGACGCCGGGCCTCCGCAGCCCGGCGGCGACACGCCGGCGAAGCGCCTCCAGCGCGGGCGTGCGCCGCACCTCCCAGGGCTCGGGGTCGGCGATGCGGCGCACCGCCTCCGGAAGCAGCGCACGCTGGTCGCGGCAGTAGGCGGCGATCTGCTCCAGCGAGGGCAGGTCGAGGCACATCTCGCCGTGGCGGATGACCGGCTGCAGCAGCGCCTGCCCGGGCATCGTCTCGGTCGACAGCGCCAGGGTGTCACCCGCCTCGGTTCGGAAGACCTGGTGCATGCCTGGATCGCCGCGCTTGTCCTCGCTGGTCTTCATCACCGGCACCATTCGACCCTGCTCGCACTGGGCGACGAGCTTGTAGATCGCCCCGAGGTGGGGAGCATCGGCAGACGTCCCCAGCATGGTGCCCACGCCGAAGGCGTCGAGCGGTGCACCGCTCTCCAGCAGGGCGGAGATCTTCCATTCGTCGAGGTCACCCGAGGCGACGATCCTCGCCTGCCGCATCCCGGCGTCGTCGAGGAGGCGCCGGGCGGCGCGAGCCAGCGCCCCGATGTCGCCGGAGTCGAGGCGGATTCCCGCCAGGGCGACGCCGGTGGCGCGCGACGCCGCGATGGCCCGCTCGACACCGCGCAGGGTGTCGTAGGTGTCCACCAGGAGAATGCCCCGTTCGGGGTAGTCGCGCAGGAACTGCTCGAACCCCGGCTGCTCGCCGTCGGCGCCGAAGGACACGACGTAGTGGTGCGCCATGGTGCCGGTGGTGGGAATGCCGAGGCACGCGCCGGCGGCGACCGTGGCCGTGCCGGCGGCGCCGGCGAGGTAGGCGGCGCGGGCCACCCCCAGAGCCGCGTCCGGGCCGTGGAGGCGGCGCAGCGAGAAGTCGAACACCGGCCGTCCCGCCGCCGCGTCGACGATCCGGGTCACCTTGCTCGCGATCAGCGTCTGGTGGCCGACGATGGCGAGCAGCGCCGACTCCACCAGCGTCGCCTGCACCCGCGGCGCGGTGATGCGGAGCAGCGGCGCCCCGGCCCCGATCACCGTGCCCTCCGCCAGGGCGTCGACATCGCCGGCGAACCGAAGGGTTTGCAGATGCGTGAGGAAGTCCTCGGAGAAAAGGCCAGTCTTGGCTAGAAATATCAGGTCGTCCTCGGAGAAGCGCAACCGCCGCAGGTAGGCCAGCGCCTGCTCCAGGCCGGCGGCGACCAGGTATCCTCGTTGCGGCGGCAGGCTGCGAACCGTCAGCTCGAAGGCAGCGTCGTCGGTCTCCCGATGATGCAGGAACGACTGTGCCATGGTGAGCTCGTACTCGTCGCAGTGCAGCGCGTACGTCTCACCGGAGAAGGGCTGAGGCTCGCGCATTGAGGTCCTATTTGACCACAGCACTCGCGGCGGCACGGGCCACGGCGGGCGGCCGCGAGCGGCGCAGGCTCCAGGCCGGGCTGCGCACCCCGAACTCGTACAGCGCGGCGGGTCGTCCCGGGACGCCCTTGACCACCTCGCCGGTGGCGCGCACCAGGCCGGATAGCTCGAGCTCACGCCGGAAGTTGCTGGGTTCGTAGCGCACGCCGGAGATCGCCTCGTAGAGGCGTCGCGCCTGCGGCATGGTGAAGAGTTCGGGCAGCAGGCCGACGGCGATGTTGCTGTACCAGAGCTTGCCCCGCAACCGCTCGACACCGTCGCGGATGATCAGTTCGTGGTCGAAGGCGAGTGGGGGCGGGTCGTCGACCGGGAACCAGCGTGCCACCGTCTCCTCCTCGCGGAGCACCGTCGCGTCGATAAGGGCGAGATAGGCGATCGAGGGAATCCAGCCGCGCGGGTCGCGGTGCGGGTCGGCGTAGGTCTGCAGCTGCTCGAGGTAGACGGCACCGACCCCGGTCTTCTCGGTCAGCTTGCGCTGCGCCGTCTGCTCCGGGCGCTCGCTGGGGTTGGTGAAGCCGCCGGGAAGCGACCAGCGGCCGGCGAACGGCGCCTCGTCGCGCTGCACCAGGAGGACGTGCAGCCGGCCCCGCAGCGGCGCCAGGATGACCGGGTCGGCGGTCATTCCGGCAGGGGCGTCGAAACCAGCGGAGTTCCTGGCGTCGAGGGGCGCCCGGCTCAGCGCGCGCCGCTTCACGCCCATGGATCGTCGGGATCGGGCAGGTTGCTTCGCTCGACGTCCTCGGGGCTCGGGTCCACGACTCCGCGCCACGGATCATCCTCGAAGTCCCCGGCGGAACCGCTGCCGGTGAGTCCCACCCAGTGGTCGTCGCGCTCGACGCCCTCGTTGGGACGGGCTGCCGTCACCCTCCACACCGCGAGGACGAACAGCCCCGCCAGAACGGCCATCGGCAGCACATACACCATCGCTTGGATCGCTTCCGCTCAGCCCTCTGCTTCCAGCTCGGTGCGCATCTCGCCTGCGACCGCACGCCCTGCGGGAAAGAGCTGCGCGACCGCCTGCTGCACGCCCATCGACATCGAGGGATAGGCGTGGATCGCCTGGGCAACGCGCCCCGAGAAGGTGCGCGCCTGCATCGAGACCACGAACTCGTGGAGCAGTTCGCCCGCCCCCGGGCCGATGAGGTGCGCACCGATGATCTCGCCACCACCGCCGCGGTGGCCGATGATCGGTTTGCCGGCGGTGATCACCTTGATCAGGCCGCGGGGCTCACGCCGCACCACGGCGCGGTCGACGGCGGTGAAGGGCAGCCGAGCGACATGGACGTCGCCGCGATGCTGGCGCGCCTCCGGTTCGGTCATGCCGACGTGGGCGATCTCGGGATCGGTGAAGATGATCCAGGGAACCACGCGGTAGTCGGCCCGGTGGCGGCCGCCGAGGGCATTGCGCGCGGCCAGCCGCCCCTGGTAGGCGGCGGCGTGGGTGAAGGGGAGGATGCCGGTGACGTCTCCGGCCGCGAGGATCCCGTCGACGCTGGTGTGCAGCCGGTCGTCAACGGCGACACCGCCTCGATCAACCCGCACCCCGACCGCTTCCAGTCCGAGGCCATCGACCGTCGGCCGGCGCCCGGTGGCGACCAGGAGGGCATCGCCCTCGACGGTGTCGGCCTGGTCGCCACCGGCGAGGTGGAGGCGGCGCACCGCGCCGTCGGCCGAGGCGCGCTGGATGCGGACCCCGAGCATGAAGCGGATCCCCTCGCCCTCGAGCATCGCTCGAGCGGCGGCGGCGATGTCCGGGTCTTCGCGAGGGAGCAGCGTCTCGAGGACATCGAGGACGGTGACCCGGCTGCCGAGACGGTGGAAGGCCTGCGCCATCTCCAACCCGATCGGCCCGGCCCCGATCACCAGGAGATGCGCGGGCAGCGACTGCAGCTCGAAGAGGGTTTCGTTGGTGAGGTGGGGAACCGCCGCGAGCCCGTCGATCGGCGGGCCGGCGGGACGGCTGCCGGTGGCGATGACCACGCGACCGGCGGCCAGCCGGGTGCCGTCGACCTCGACGGCGCCGGGGTCGAGGAGACGGGCTCGCCCGACAACGGTGGTGACGCCGGCCTCAGACAGATGAGCCGCGTCCTCGTAGCGTGCGATCCGGTCGATCACATCGTGGACGTGGCGCATCACCGCCGGAAAGTCGACCCGCACCTCGCCGGGGTGCACGCCGAAGCGAGGGGCGCGCTCCATGTCGAAGCGAAGCCGAGCCGCCTCGATCAGCGCCTTGGAGGGGACGCAGCCGTTCCAGGTGCATTCGCCTCCGAAGCGGTCGCGCTCCACCAGCGCCACCGTGCGGCGCATCGCCGCCGCCACCTGGGCCGCCGCCAGTCCGGCGGCACCGGCGCCGACGACCACCAGGTCGAATTTCTCCATGTTCGCCTATCCCCTGTGTCGCCGCTGCCACCGCCGGCGCCGGCCGGCCCGGCTATCCTGGCAGAGATCGCGGCGCCTCCTCTGTTCTGGTCGGTCGTGGCGGTAACAGATGATCGCCGTCGTTCCAGAGGGCGATCACGCGGGTCCCGCGTTCGTGTCCCAGGATGCTGATGGTGGCGGGGTCGAGGGCCAGCCAGGCGCCCCCCACCGGGGACTGTCCGATCCAGCGCGCGGCGAGGACGCGCAGCAGGTGGCCATGGGCGACAAGCACCACGTCACCGTCGACGTCCGCGACCGAGGCGATCACCGCCTCCGCGCGACGTCCCACCGCGGCGGCGTCCTCGCCCCCGGGACAGCCATCACGCCACAACGACCATCCCGGACGCTGCCGAAGGATCTGCGCGGTGGTCATCCCCTCGTAGTCGCCGTAGTCCCACTCGGCGAGCTCGGGGACGGTTCGGGCGGTGCTCAGTCCGGCGAGCTCGCACGTATGCTGGGCACGCTGCAGGGGGCTGACCAGGACCTGCACCGGGGTGAAGCGGGCCAGCGCCGCACCGAGGAGGCGCCCCTGCTCGCGCCCGGTGTCGTCGAGCGGGATGTCGCTGTGCCCGGTGTGGCGGCCGCTCCGGCTCCATTCCGTCTGACCGTGGCGCGCCAGCACCAGCCGGAGAGCGGCGCGCTCGTCGCTCAGCGGCGGACCGCCAGGCGCACCACCAGCGCCAGGGCGCCGGCCAGCGAGAGCGCAGCGGCAGCGAAGAGCACCGCGATCAGCGGGAAGTGAGCGGTCAACAGACCGGTCGGCGAGGGCGGGATCTGCGAGGGGAATCCTAACGGTGGTGGCGGCCTGATGATGGAGGGAGTCGGGGTCTCCGCCGGCCTGGGCCCGGTGTTGTTGTGATTGGACCCGGCACCCGCCGAGGATCCGACCGGAGTGGTCCGCCCCGCCGCGGCGGCGGTGATCGCGCGGGTCGCGGTGAGCGACTCGGAGCCGGCCGCCGCCGCGGTCGCGCCCGGGGCAACCACGGCGAATGACGCCGGACCGGGGGCAACCGCGAGCGGTGCGATCGAGGCGGGCACCGCGGTCAGCCGCAGCGGAGCCGGCGGGCTTTGGCCTTCGGTCTCGGCGGCGGCGGCACGTGGTCCGTGAACGTGCGCGTGACTGCCCTTCCCATGATCCTCACCCTCGGCGTTGCCCTGACCATGCGTCTGCTTGCCCTGAGCGCGGTCCTCGCCGTTGGCATTGCCGTGGTCGCGCGTCTCCGCGGCATTCTGGTGGCCCTTCCCCCCCTCGCTGTTGCCCTGCACCTGCTTCGCCTGCCCGTGCTCCGAGGCGGCGGCGACGCTCGGCGCGGTGAGCCAGGCGCAGGCGCCGACGACGGCCACCAGCGCGGCGGTCCGGAGGATTGCTCCCGCCCAGCGGCGGGCAGCAGCGAGTCCCCGCCACCGCCGGACGCCTTCACAATCGTCCAACCGCTGTCCTTCCTGCGAGGCCGCTCCCCGCAGCTGCATGCGGCCCCGGGAAATGTCCGCCCCTGGAGCACTCATCATAGACGACTCGTTCCGTGGGAAAAAAGCCGCCAGTTGGGCTGGGCGGCCGGCTGAGGGCCGCCGGTGAGCGCCGGCTCCGAACGCGCCGAGCGCTGGGGCGTGTCCACCCGCCACCAGGACGCCTGGGGTGAATGGCGCACGGTGCCGGACGAGACCATCGCGGCCGTTCTCGACGCGCTCGGAGCCGGCGACGCGGATGCGCCGCCGGCCGACGCGGGTCCGCTGGTGGTGCGAGCCGGCGCACCGGTCGCGCTCGACGGCGACGCGGTTCTGCGGCTGGAGGATGGCAGCGAACGCAGGGCCGTTGGGGTGCTGCCCGCCGACCTTCCCCTCGGGTACCACACCCTGGTCGCCGGCTCGGGGTGGGAGCGGCAGCTGATCATCAGCCCCGGCCGCTGCCATCTTCCCGCCGGGCTGCGCACCTGGGGATGGGCGGCACAGCTCTACGCGGCGCGGTCGCAGCAGAGTTGGGGCATCGGCGACCTCGGCGACCTCGCCCGCCTGGTGCGCTGGTCGGCAGGCGAGTGCGGCGCCGGTGTGGTGCTGGTCAATCCTCTTCACGCCGGTCCGGCGACGCCGCCGCAGGAGGCGAGCCCGTACTTCCCCAGCAGCCGCTGCTTTCGCAGCCCGCTCTACATCTGCGTCGACCAGGTGCCGGGCGCGGCTGCCCTCGGCGACCGGCTCGACCGGCTTCGCCGTGCGGCTCGCGCGCTCAACCAGAGTCGCGTCATCGACCGCGATGCGGTGATGCGCCTCAAGCTGGAAGCGCTCGGCGAGCTCTTCGCCGGGTTCCGCGGCGACCCCGGCTTCGACGCCTACCGCGCCGAGCACGGCGATTCGCTGCTGGCGTACGCGACCTTCTGCAGCCTCAGCGAGTCCCGGGGACGGCCGTGGCAGTCCTGGCCGCCCGAGCTCCGCGACCCCGCGAGCCCGACAGTTTCTGCCTTCCGCGACAGCAACTCTGAGCGGATCCGCTTTCATCAATGGCTCCAGTGGCTGCTCGACGGCCAGCTGGCAGCGGCCTCGGGGCCGCTGGCGGTGATCCACGACCTCGCCGTCGGCGTCGATCCCACCGGCGCCGACGCCTGGCGCTGGCAGGGCTGCTTCGCCCCGGGCGCGACGGTGGGCGCGCCGCCCGACGCGTTCAACACCCGCGGCCAGAACTGGGGTCTTCCACCGCTCAACCCCTGGACCCTGCGCGCCGAGGGCTACCGTCCCTACATCGAGACCATCCGCGCCGGCCTCCGCCACGCCGGCGGTCTGCGCGTGGACCACGTAATGGGACTCTTCCGCCTGTACTGGATCCCGGAGGGAGCCGATCCCGGGTTCGGCGCCTACGTGCGCTATCCGGCCGGCGACCTGCTCGACATCCTGGCGCTGGAGAGCGTGCGCAGCGGCGCGCTGGTGGTCGGCGAGGACCTCGGCACGGTGGAGCCGGAGGCGCGCGACGAGCTGACCGCTCGCGGGATGCTCTCCTACCGCCTGCTGTGGTTCGAGCAGACCGAGCCGGCGGTGTGGCCACGACAGGTGGTGGCGGCGGTGACCACCCACGATCTGCCCACCGTGGCAGGCGTGTGGACCGGAGCCGACCTGGAGCGGCAGCGCGAGCTCGGACTGCAGCCGAACGAGGACGGCACCATCGGCATCCGCGAGCGTCTGCGTCAGTGGGCCGGGCTTCCCGACGGCGCCGGCGCCGGCGAGGCGGTCACGGCGGCGCACCGGTTGCTCGCCACCGCACCGTCGATGCTGCTGGCGGCAACGCTCGAGGACGCCCTCGGCGTGGTCGAACGGCCCAACCTACCCGGGACGACCCCGGAGAGCTCTCCCAACTGGTCGCTGGCACTGCCCCAGACGCTGGAAGAGCTCGAGGCCGCCGCCCTCGCCCGCCGCATCGCCTCCCTGCTTCGCCGGTGAGCCAAGGCCTCGCCACGAAACTGCGACAAACCGCCCCGGACGGCGGCGACCGGCTCTACGCTGCGGCCAGCGCCCGCTCTGGGCCAGAGGGAGACACAACGTGCTGACCAGGCTGCGCTCGGCCGGCCCCCGCCTGCTGGCACCGCTGGTTGCGGTCATTCTCGGCAGTTTCACGTCGGCGCTCACCTCCCAGTCCGCCGCCGCCGCCACCAACAGCGGACTGCCGGTGATGGTCGGCATCGCCGCCAGCCATGACGGCCATGGCTACTGGCTGGCCTCGAACGGCAACGTCTACGCCTTCGGCACCGCCGCCTTCGCCGGTCCGCAGAGCCCCCGCTTCGCCAGGCCGGTGAGCGGGGTGGTCGCCGCTCCCGGCGGCGGCTACTGGCTGGTCGCCTCCGACGGCGGCGTCTTCGCCTACGGCGGCGCCCCGTTCCTCGGTTCCACCGGGGCGATGCACCTCAATGCTCCGGTGGTCGGCATCACCGCCACCCCCAGCGGTCAGGGCTACTGGCTGGTCGCCTCCGACGGGGGCATCTTCAGCTTCGGCGACGCCCAGTTCGCCGGCAGCACCGGTGCCATGCACCTCAACTCCCCGGTGGTCGGCATCGCGGCCACGCCGAGCGGCCGCGGCTACTGGCTGGTGGCGTCGGACGGAGGCATCTTCTCCTTCGGTGACGCCCGCTTCCTCGGCAGCACCGGTGCCATGCACCTCAACTCCCCGGTAGTGGGCATGGCCTCGACTCCCAGCGGCTCCGGCTACTGGCTGGTGGCCTCCGACGGCGGTGTCTTCACCTTCGGCGACGCTCCCTTCCATGGCTCCACCGGTGCGGTCCACCTGATGGCGCCGATCTCGGGCCTGGCGGCAACCCCCGACGGCGGCGGCTACTGGATGGTGGCCGAGGACGGCGGGGTGTTCACCTTCGGCGATGCACCGTTTGCCGGCGCCGCCACCGGCTTCGCCAGCAGCGCCATCGCCGACGTCGCCGCCCGCCCGGAGTGCGGCATCCCCGCCGACGCCGTCACCGCCGGCAAGGTGATCGTCGTCAGCCTCGTCTGCCAGGAGCTGACCGCGTACGAGAACCGGGTGCCCTTCGTCTCCACCCTGATCACCACCGGGCGGCCGGCGCTTCCGACCCCGCCGGGTCAGTACAGCGTGCTCAGCAAGATCAGCCCCTATCAGATGGTGTCGCCCTGGCCTCCCGGCTCCCCCTTCTGGTATCCACCGAGCTGGGTGACGTACACGCTGTGGTTCCGCAGTGATGGCTACGCCATCCACGATGCGCCGTGGCGTTCGGTGTACGGCCCGGGGACCCAGCTCAACGGCAGCCACGGGTGCATCAACACACCGTTCGCCCCGATGCAGAAGCTCTACCCGTGGGCCCCGGTGGGGACTGCTGTCCGGGTCTACTGACCGGCGGAAGGCGGACTGATGGCGGCGCGTGGTCGGGTGCGCGGACTGCTCGACCGGTTGCTGCGCCGCCGCCGACCGGTGCCGGCGCCGCCGCCGGAGGTCGCCGCCGATGTGCGTCCCCAGCGGCTGACGATCGGCGGCCTCCGGCTCTCGGTGCTGTGCGAAGGCCTGCGCAATCCTCTGGGCCGGTCACCCCGCGCCGTCTACCTGGTTGCCATCACCGCTGCCGGTGGCGGGCAGGAGTGGGAATCGCGCTACGGACTGCCGGTGGCGAACCACTCGCACCGCGCTGCCGTCGACGCCGCTCTGGACGAGCTGCTCGCCGCCTGGCGCGACCCCGCGGCGTGGCGCGGCGCCGTGGTGGACGGGATGAGCGAGCGCGAAGCCGAGGCCATCCTCGAGAGCCCCGCGCTCGGTCGCGACGCCGGGGCGGCGGCGTGGATCGGGCCGGAGCTGGAGGCGCTGGAGGCCGCGCACCGGTCGGCGGGAAGCTGGATGGCACTAGCGACGCCGCGGTAGTCCTCGGCAGGTCGCAGCCCACCGCAACCCTGCGCCACACTCGGGGGCACGGTGGACGCCACCCTGCTCAGCCTTGCTCGCGACGCGCCGGGCTTCATGCCCGAGCAGGAGGGGCTCGCGCTCCACGACGCCGCGCTCCGTGCGGCCCGGCGCGGGCCGCTGCTGGAGATCGGCAGCTACTGCGGCAAGTCGACCGTCTACCTCGGCGCCGCCGCGCGAGCCTGCGGAAGCGTCGTCTTCACCGTCGACCACCATCGCGGTTCGGAGGAGAACCAGCCGGGCGAGCTGTACCACGACGGCCGGTTCGACGACCCGCACACCGGCGGCGTCGACACCCTCCCCTGCTTCCGCCGGACGATCACCGTCGCCGGGCTCGACGACTGCGTCATCGCCGTGATCGGCCGCTCGGCCGCCGTGGCCCGGCACTGGGGAACGCCGTTGGGCCTGGTCTTCATCGACGGAGGACACACCGACAGCGCCGCCCAATCGGACTACGAGGGCTGGGCGCCGCACCTCGCCGGGGGCGGCCTCCTGGTGATCCACGACGTCTTCGCCGATCCCGCGGCAGGAGGTCAGGCCCCCTATCGGGTGTGGGTGCGGGCGCTCGGGTCGGGTGCCTTCAGAGAGGAGTCCCGCTGCGGATCGCTGCAGGTGCTACGCCGAGTCGGCGACGGCATCTAGGAACTCGTTCTCGGCGGCGACGTGCAGCGCCCGGAAGAGTCCGGACGCGGGGGTGAGCTCCATCAGGGCGTCGGCGGCGAGCACCGCCGCCGCCGCCGACCAGGTCGACTGCTCCGCCGGGAAGTGCTCGCCGTCGGGGAACACCGCTCCGGTCCAGTAACCTCCCGCGCCGTCGCGGAGGTACTGCACCCAGCGGAAGAGCTCCCAGGCGTCGTCCACGCGATCGGCGGCGTCGAGGGCCAGCACCAGCTCGCAGGTCTCGGCCGAGGTGATCCATGGACGGTCGGCGACGCAGCGGACGCCGAGGCCCTCGACCACGAAGGTATCCCAGCGCTCGGCGATCCGCACCCGTCCCGCGGCACCGAGGACGACTCCACCCAGCACCGGGTAGTACCAGTCCATCGACCAGCGGTCCTTGCGCTCGAAGCACTCGGGCCGGTGGGCGACGGCGTGAGCCAGGGCGGCCGCGGCGGACACCCAGTCGGGTCGATCCAGCCCCATGCGCTCGGCCGCCGCCACGGCGCAGTGCAGGCTGAGATGGATCGACGACGACGACGTCAGCAGGGCGCGGCGCGCCTGGTGGCCCCAGCGATCCCGGGCCCAGGGGATCTCGCCGCCCGCTCCCTGCTGGGCCACCACGTAGTCGACCGCGCGCTGCACCACCGGCCACATCTCGGCGAGGAAGGCATCGTCATCGGTGATCAGGGTGTGATGCCACAGCCCGGTCCCGATGTATGCGCAGAAGTTGGCATCAACTGTCGGGTCCTCCACCGCGCCGTCACGGTAATAGGAGTACCAGGAGCCGTTGCGCCGCTGGTGCCGCGCCAGCCAGCGAAAGGCGCGCCGGGCCTCGTCGACCAGCCCGCCGGCGGTGAGGGCCATCGCTCCCTCAACGATGTTCCACGGGTCGGCGTGAGCTCCGGGGAACCAGGGGATGCAGCCGTCGGCGAGCTGCACCGCGGCGATCGACGCCGCGGTGTCGCGGACCGACGCCGCCGTCGGCGGGGGGGTCACATCAGGCCGCTGCACGATCCGTCCTCGCCGCCGCCACGGTGGCGCTGACGGGCCTGAACGCGTAGATCACCAGGCTCTTGCCGAGCAGCGGGTTGAGGGCCCGCTCCAGCCAGCGGACCAGCGCCGGCCGCCGCATCAGGTCCCACACAAGGAAGCGGTGGTAGAGCCGCACCGGCACCGCGCGGTCACGCCCGGGCCCGAGCGCGCAGCGCAGCCACCAGTACGGCGAGTGCAGCGCGTGGGCGTGGTGTCGGCGCCGCGGCACCATGCCGGCGCCCCGGAGCAGGCGCTGCAGGGCATCGCCCCGGTAGATGCGGACGTGGCCGCCGCTCTGCTGGTGGTACTCGTCCGACAGCGCCCAGCAGACGCGCTCCGGCCACCACCGGGGAACCGTCACCACCAGCACGCCCCCCGGACGGAGGACGCGGACCAGCTCGCGCACCGCGGCCTCGTCGTCGGGGATGTGCTCGAGCACCTCGGCGGCGATGACACGATCGAAGCTGCCGTCGGCGAAGGGGAGCGCCCGGGCGTCGCCGCGCACCGCCGAGAAGCGTCCGCCGGCGGCCTGCACGTCGACGGCGCCGTACTGCTCGACGGCGCCGCGGGCCACCCGCAGGTCACCCGCGCTCTGGTCGAGGGCGACGACCGCGGCGCCGTGGTGCACACCCTCGAGGGCGTGCCTGCCACCGCCACAACCGACGTCGAGCAGCCGCTCGCCGGGACGCAGCCCGAGCGCGGCGTAGTCGACCGTCAGCACGCGGCCAGCACCTGCCGGTACTCGTCGGCGGTGGCGCGAGCGGTCGCCTCCCAGGTGAAGCGACGCAGGACGCGCTCGCGGCCGGCGCGTCCGACGCGGCGGCGCAGGGCGGCGTCGTCGAGCAGCCTCACCACGCTCTGGGCGAGTCGGGTGGCGTCGCCCGGCTCGACCAGCAGGGCGGTGTCGCCGTCGGCGCCGACCACCTCGGGAAGGGCTCCGGCACGCGACGCGACCAGCGGGACGGCCGCCGCCATGGCCTCGATGGCGGGGAGCGAGAACCCCTCATAGAGCGAGGGCACCACCGCCACCTGGGACTCGGCGTAGAGCCGGACGATGTCCTCCTGGGTCACGCCGCCGCGGAAGTGCACCGCGCCGCGCAGCCCGAGCGCATCGATGGCCCGCGCCGCCGCGCCCTCCGGGCGGGGGCGCCCGACCACCATCAGCTCGGCGCCGGGGTACCGGTCGCGGACGGCCGCCAGCGCCGTGACCAGGGTGACCAGCCCCTTCATCGGCACGTCGGCGCTGGCGGTCGTGATGATCCGACCCGGGACGCGAGACACCTCGTCGAGGGGCCGGAAGACGGTTGGATCGACCCCGAGATCGATCACCCGCAGCCGGTCCGCGGGGATGTCGAAGTCGCGGCTGATGTCGCGCTGTGAGTTCGCCGAGACGGTGATCAGCCGAGGCAGGCGCCGCGCCACCCGCACCTGCATGCGGGTGAAGCCGTACCAGCGCCACAGGGTCAGCCGGCGCCGCAGCGTCGGAGCGTGCGCCAGCTCCAGCCGCCGGTCGACGGTGATCGGGTGATGGACGGTCGCCACCACCGGCGCGCAGTCGCGGGCGACCCGGAGGATGCCGTAACCGAGGCACTGGTTGTCGTGGATCACGTCGAAGTCGCCGCGACGCCGGCGCAGCAGGCGCGACGCCCGAAGGCTGAAGGTGAGCGGCTCCGGGAAGCCGGCGGTGCACATCACAGCGAACTCGAGGACGTCGACCGGATCGCGGAACTCGCGCGGCCAGGGGATGCGAAACGGGTCGTCGGGGCGGTACAGGTCGAGGCTCGGCAGGCGGGTCAGCCGGACCCCCTCGGACACCTCGGGGTAGGGCTGCCCGGCAATCACCTCGACCTGGTGGCCGAGCGCGACCAGAGCCCGGCTGAGATTGCGGACGTAGACACCCTGACCGCCGCAGTGCGGGTTGCCGCGGTAGGCGAGCAGGGCGATCCGCAGGGGGCGGTCGCCGTCGCCCGCGGGCGGGCGGGGCTCCGCCGCGCCACTCCGGATCGGCAGCGATGGAGCCGGGGCGGAAGGGAGAGTGGGGCCGCGCAGGCCGGTGGCGACAGCGGCGAGATGGGCGTCGAGCGCGCCGCCAACCTGGCGGTCGGCGGTCATGAGGCGGGCTCGTTCTGTCCGGACGCGGCCGCCGGGTGGCCCGTCACATACCGCGTGGAATGCACGGGGGCGCACTCTACTTGATCGGCGAGGCGACCCGGCCGCCGCGGGAGGCGGCCCGAGCCGGGGCGCGGTTACCCTCGCGGCGGTGACCGACGACGCTCTCTTCGTGCCCGACGGGGACGCCTTCGTCGCCACCGAGCACACCCGCGGGCCGTGGGACCCGCTGGCGCAGCACGGTGGACCGGTGGCGGCGCTGCTGGCACGCGCGGTCGAGTCGGTTGCCACGCCGGTGCCGATGGCGGTGGTCAGGCTGAGCGTCGAGCTGTTTCGCCCGGTCCCGCTGCAACGTCTCTTCGTCTCCGCCGGCGTGATCCGTCCCGGTCGCCGGGTGCAGGTGGTCGAGGCGCGGCTGCGCGACGACGGTGGCGTCGAGCTGAGCCGGGCGACGGCGCTGCTGATCCGCGAGGGGTCGCTGACGATCCCCGACAGCCCTCCGGGACCGTTGCCTCCGCCCCTGCCGACACGTGCTCAGCCGTCGAACGAGTCCGCTGACGCCGCCTTTCACCTCACCGGAGTGGAGATGCGGTTCGCCGCCGGCAGTTTCGAGCGGCCCGGACCGTCGACCGTCTGGATGCGGCTGCGCCGTCCGGTGGTCGCGGGCGAGGAGCCGTCGCCGCTGATGCGGGTCGCCGCGGCGGCGGACTTCGGGAACGGCGTCAGCGCCCCCATCGACTGGCAACGCTTCCTCTTCATCAATCCCGATCTCACCATTCATCTCCACCGGCAGCCGGAGGGAGAGTGGATCTGCCTGGACGCGCGCACCGACATCGATCCCGGTGGGCGGGGCCTGGCCCAGAGTGCTCTGTTCGACGCGCGTGGCGCGATCGGCCGCTCCTTGCAATCCCTCCTGGTCGAGGCTCGGGGGTCAATCCTCCGGTAGTCCACGGATGTTCAGTATGACAACACTGCTGTCATACTTATCCCCATGGCGAGTGGAGCAAAGACCCACGCAGAGCGGCAGCTGCAGGGGCGCCCCATCCGGACGCGGCGGCACCGGCCGGCGGTGGGCACGGAGGTCCTCGCGCTGGCCCACGAGCTGCGCGCGCCGCTGAGCGTGATCCGCGGCTACCTGTCGCTGATCGCCGACGGCAGCCTGGGCGAAGTGCCCGCCCGATGGGAGCTGCCGGTCGCCCGGTTGGATGAGAAGGCACGCGAGCTCGCCCGGCTGATCGAGGACCTGCTGACCGCGGCCCGCCTCGACAGCGGCCGCCTCTCGACCGACCGAGAACGGCTGGACGTGCGGGAAGCCGTCGCCGGCGCGGTGTCCCGGTCCGCCGGTCGCGCCGAGCTGCTCGGCGCCCGGCTCGAGGTCCAGCTGCCCGAGCGGCCGGTGACGGTGCAGGCCGATCCCTCTCAGGTCGCACTGATTCTAGACAACCTCGTCAACAACTCGCTGTCCTACTCGGCCGGTCCGCCGTGGGTCCTGGTGCGCGCCGAGGCGCAGCACCGCCAGGCGGTGATCGCGGTGGAGGACCATGGCATTGGGGTCCGCAGCCACATGCGCGAGCGGATCTTCGAGCGCTTCGTGCGGGCGGATGACGAGGCCATCCCGGGCCTGCCCGGAAGCGGACTCGGTCTGGCCATCGCCCGCGAGCTCGCCGAGGGCAACGGCGGCACCCTGGTGCTGGAGCGAAGCGCCGCCGGCGCGGGCAGCCGATTCGTGGTGCGCTTCCCACTCGCGTCCGACGAGATGGCGCACGCGTCCGGCTGATCTGCGGCAGGCCCTGGCCGCTCGCCTTTCGCGTATCGTCAGCGCATGGCGATCGCCGAGCGTTTGGCGGCAGCCAGGCGCCAGCGGCCCGAGCACCATCGCGACGTGCAGGGCGGCTCCGCCCGCGCCGCCGTCTTCGGAATCAGCGACGGTCTGCTCACCAATGTCTCCCTGATCCTGGGTGTGGCCGGCGCCAACCCCGCTCCCGGCGTGGTGCGCCTGGCGGGACTGGCGGGCCTGGTGGCGGGGGCCTTCTCGATGGGCACCGGCGAGTACGTGTCGATGCGCGCCCAGACCGAACTGCTCCAGCGAGAGTTGGACATCGAGCGCGAGGAGATCCGCCGCCACCCGGTCTCGGAGCGGAACGAGCTGGTGGGGATGTACATAAAGCGCGGACTCCGCCGCGAGGTCGCCGAGGAGGTGGCCACGGTACTGATGCGCGACCCGGCCGTCGCCCTCGACACCCACAGCCGTGAGGAGCTGGGGGTCGATCCCCAGTCGCTGGGATCGCCGATGGGGGCGGCCTTCTCGTCGTTCACGACCTTCTCGTTCGGCGCCCTGGCGCCGCTGCTGCCGTGGTTCTTCACCAGCAGCACCAGGGCGGTGGTCGCGTCGGTGCTGGTGGGCGCGCTGATGTCGATCGCCATCGGCGTGGTCATCGCTCAGTTCACCGGCCGCTCGCGCGTGCGCACCGCGACCCGGCAGCTGCTCCTCGCCAGCGTCGCCGCGGCGGTGACCTTCGGCGTCGGCCGCGGCATCGGCGTCCAGGCGAGCTAGCGGGCCAGCCCGCCCGCCGGCGCTACAGGCCGAGCGTCACCCGCGCCAGCCGGTCCTTGACCATCGTCGGCACCAGCCGTTCGTAGAGGGCGACCGCCTGCGCGTCCAGCCCGACCAGGTAACGGGCGTTGGGATTGCGCGACTGCACCGCGCCGGCGATCACCCGCGCGCATCCCTGCGGATCACCCATGATCGGCTGGGTCAACCGCACCCCGGTCAGGCTGCGGCGATAGGCGGACCGGTAGCGCGATCCGGCGTGCCGCTCCATCTCGCGTTCCGCCTCCTCCCAGATGCCGGTGCGAAACCCGCCGGGCTCGATCAGCACCACCCTGATGTTGCTCGAGGCGACCTCCATCCGCAGCGCGTCGCTGAGCCCTTCGAGAGCGTGCTTGCAGCCCTGATACCAGCCGGTGAGCGGGGTGCTGGTACGCCCGTACACCGACGAGATGTTGACGATGCGGCCACCGCCGGCCTCGCGCATGTGGGGAATGGCGAGGCGGGCCAGCCGCATGGGGGCGAGCACCATCGTCTCCAACGCGCGGCGCGCCTCGGCGTCGGAGACATCCTCGATGGCGCCCGACGACGAGTAGCCGGCGTTGTTGACCAGACCGCATGGGCGCTCCTCGTCGATGGCGCGGCGGCAGGCGTCGCCGTCGGTGACGTCGAGCAGGACGGTCCGCACCTCGACACCCGCCTTGCGTGCCGCCTGATGCACCGCGCGCGCCTTGGCGGAGGAGCGCACCGTCCCCACCGAGTCGAAACCACGGCGCGCCAGCTCGATCACCGTCGCCAGCCCGATGCCGGAGTTGGCGCCGGTGGTCAGGACGGTGCGCGCGGCGGTCAGCGGACCGCTCCGGTGAGCATCGACAGTCGACGGCGCACCGCCGGATCAGCCAACCGCTCCAGCGCGCTGCGCCGGCTCTGCTCGGTGACCGCACCGCGACGGGCGGGGTTCATCGCGTCGAGACCCATCACCGCACGATCGGCGGCGGTGGGCTCGAAGAGCACCACGGGAATGCCGGCGCGGCGCAGGCGCAGCCGCTCACCGTCGAGCAGAGCGCGCGAGACCCCTCGCAGCGGGAAGTCGATCCCGCCCAGCATCCCTCGCCACGGTGTCGACATGGGCGAGCTGATCACCACCAGGTCGAGACGCTCGCCGGCGAGCACGTCGGCGTTGGTCGGAGAGTGCGCGCCACCGTCGACGTACTCGAAGCCGGCGATGCTGACGGGCCGAAAGTAGGCGGGGATGGCGCACGAGGCGGCGACGGCGTCGGCGACGCGCACCTGGGGGGTGCCGGGACGTCCGAAGACGACGCGCTGCCCGTCGGACAGGCGCACCGCGCAGATCAGCAGCGCACGTTCCGGCCAGGCGATCCGCCCGTAGAGGGCCCGGATGCCGGCGACGATGGGCTCGGTCGGCACCGTCCCTCTCGGCATCACCGCCGCGGCCAGCGACCCCGGTCGCGTCTGCCACGGACGCAGCGCCGCCCGCGCCAGCAGCGCCCGCGAGGGAAACGCCGGCGGCCCGAGAGGCTCGCGGGCACCGTCGCCGGGGTATGGCCGGGGCGGTCCCAGGCGGAGCAGCCGCTCCTGCCCTTCCGGCGAGACCGGGGCTCCGGTGGCCCGGGCGGCGATGTCGGCAGGACTGATCCCGGTGCGCAGCAGCGCACCCACCACCGAGCCGGCGGAGGTGCCGACGATCACCGTCGCGGTGCGCGCGTCCCAGCCGGTGGCCTCGGCGAGCGCCGCCAGGGTGCCGGCGTGGAACGCGTGCCCGACGACGCCGCCGGCGCCGAGCACCACGCCGATCCGGGGTTCGCCGCGTCCCCCGTCGGAGACCGCCGTCATACCGTCAGCGCCACCTTGATGGCGCCCGCGGCCGGTCCCGCCGCGGCGGTGCTGAGCGCCTCCGCGTAACCGTCGAGAGCAAAGCGGTGGGTGAGCACGCCGTCGACATGGTAGGCAGGATCCGCGAGCCACTCGCGCACCGTCTCGAAGGTGCGCGAGCCGTCGGGCTCGCGGCCATAGACGACGCTGCCGGCGATGGTCAGCTCGCGCCACCACACCAGTGACCAGTCGACGCGCTGCCGGCCTGCCGTGCCCACCAGCACCAGGGTGCCACGGGCCCGCAGCATACGGAGAGCGAGGTCGATGGTCGACGGCAGTCCGATGCAGTCGAAGACGGCGTCGAGACCGCGGTCGAGGACGGGAAGCCGGCCGAATCGCGGGCGCAGCAGCGTGCCGCCGGTGTGCGCCGCGACCAGCGCGAGGACCTCGGCGGGAGCACGGGTCCACACCCGGTCGGCGCCGGCGGCGAGGGCATCGTCGACGCCGAATGGCCGGGACGAGGAGCTGGGCTCACCGACCACCGAGATGTCGAGACCCGAATGCAACCGTCGCAGCGCGGCGACGGTGAGCAGCCCGATGGTGCCGGGGCCGATCACCGCGACCCGATCGCCGTTGCCGTGCCAGCGCCGCGCTGCATGCAGGGCGACCGCGGCCGGCTCGGCGAGAACCGCCCGTGCCTCCGAGATCGCCGAGGCGTCGAGCAACATGCTCTCGTGAGCGAGCACGCCCTCGCTCCAACCGCCGCCGACAACGGTGCTGAAGCCGATGCCCTGGCCGGGACAGAGGTCGCCGGCGCGGCTCAGGTTCTCGCAGAGGTGACCCTCGCCGGCACGGCAGCGGCCGCACTCGGGCAGTCCCTTGTGGCGGCACCACAGGGTCGGCTCCACCAGCACACGATCGCCCTCGCGGACGGTGGTGGTGCCGGGGCCGGTCACCTCGACGACGCCGGTGAGCTCGTGGCCGAGAATGGCGCGACGTTCCGGGTTGTAGGCGGTGAGCAGCGGGCTGAAGCCGGTGCCGTGGAGCAGCTTGAGGTCGGAGCCGCAGATGCCGGTCAGGGTTGGCCGCACCCTGACCCATCCGTGACCCGGTGGCTCGGGGAGGTTGACCTCCTCCATGGCGAGGATCCCGCCGCGGCTCCACGCAGCGGCGGGACGCACTCGCGTCGCCGCCGCGGTGAGGGCGACGCGGGCGAGCGACGAGAGGTCGGCGACCAGGGCCCGCACGGCGGCCCTCCACTGAGATCGGTGGCGGCGGCGCGGCCGCGCGGGCGATGATGCACCATCGCATGCCAGAAGCCGTGATCGTCGCCGCGGGCCGCTCCCCCATCGGGCGCGCCGGCAAGGGCTCGCTGGTCGAGGTGCGATCCGACGAGCTCGCCGCCCACGTCGTCGGCACCGTGCTCGACCAGGTAGCTCAGCTGGACCGCGGCGAGATCGAGGACCTCATCTGTGGCTGCGCGCATCCCGGCGGTGAGCAGGGCTTCAACATCGCCCGCAACATCGCCGTCCTCGCCGGGATGAACCTGCCCGGCACCACCATCACCCGCTACTGCTCGTCGTCGCTGCAGACCACCCGGATGGCGGCCCACGCCATCCTCTCCGGCGAGGGTGAGGTGTTCCTCAGCGTCGGCGTCGAGAGCGTCTCCCGGCTGACCGCATTCGGCCACCCCAACATTCCCGCCTGTCGCAACCCGCGGCTGCTCCCCGGCAACGGCGAGAGTCTCGCCGACGCCTACATCGCCATGGGGCAGACGGCGGAGAACGTCGCCGCCCGGGAGGAGATCTCGCGCGAGGAGATGGACCAGTTCGCCCTGCGCAGCCAGCAGCGCGCCGTCGCCGCCCAGGACGACGGCTTCTTCGCCCGCGAGATCGTCCCGGTGGCGCTGCCCAACGGCGACACCTTCACCAAGGACGACGGGCCGCGCCGCGGCACCAGCCTCGAGGCGCTGGCGGCGCTGCAACCCGCCTTTCGCGAGAACGGCAAGGTGACCGCGGGCAACTCCTGCCCGCTCAACGACGGCGCCGCCGCCCTGGTGGTGATGTCGGACCGCCGGGCGCGCGAGCTCGGCCTCGAGCCGCTGGCCCGCATCGTCAGCACCGGGCTGACCGCGCTGGAGCCGGAGTACATGGGCCTCGGTCCCATCGAGGCCTCGCGTCAGGCGCTGCGGCGGGCGGGGATGAGCATCGACGACGTCGACGTGGTGGAGATCAACGAGGCCTTCGCCGCCCAGGTGATCCCCTCGGCCCGCGCGCTCGGCGTCGATCCCTTCGACGACAAGCTCAACCCCCACGGTGGCGCCATCGCCCTCGGCCACCCCTTCGGCATGACCGGGGCGCGGATCACCTGCACCCTGCTCAACGACCTGCGCACCGCGGACAGGACCATCGGGCTCGAGACCATGTGCGTCGGCGGCGGCATGGGGATGGCGATGATCCTCGAGCGGCTCAACTAGGACGCATCGCCGGCGGCTGAGCGGAGCGGAGCAACGCTGCCTCGGTGGCGGTGTCGCGGGCGGGATCCGGCCGCGAGGCAGGGCGCGAACGCGGGCTGCGAGCGAGGATCATCGCGACCGCGACGACGATCACGCCGGCGGCCACCAGTGTCTGGACGGTGATGCGCTCACCGAGCAACGCCCAACCGAGCAGCACCGCGACCAGGGGATTGACGTAGGCGTAGGTCGCCACCAGCGAGGTGGACGCATGCCGGAGCAACCAGATGTAGGCGGTGAAGGCGAGCAGCGACCCGAAGACGATCAGGTAGGCGAAGGCGAGGCCCGAGCGCACCGAGATCGCGTGCAGATGAACCTGGCCGAGCTCGCCGCGCGCCGCAGCGGCGAGACCGAGCACCACGCCACCGGCGAGCATCTCCATCCCGGTGGCGACCAGCGGTCGTGACGGGAGGCGTGCCCGCCGCGCGTAGAGCGAACCCGCGGCCCAGCCGAGCGGCGACACCAGCAGCGCGAGCATCGCCACCACCGCGGCGCCTCCGCCGGCGCCGGGTCGCAGCAGCAACGCGACGCCGGCCAGCCCGACGCCGATGCCCGCCGCCGCCAGGGGATGGAGTCGCTCACCGGCGAAGAGTCGGGCGAGAAGCACCATCCACAGCGGCACGGTGGCAACCAGGAGGGCGGCGATCCCGGACGGCACGTATTGCTCGCCGACGGTGACACCGCCGTTGCCGACCGCAAGCATCGCGGCGCCGATGATCAGCGCCGAGCGCCACTGGCGCAGGCTGGGTCGGTCGTTGCGACGATCGCCGCGGCGCACCGTCAGCGTGTACATCAGGCCGCCGGCGATCAGGAACCGCACCGACGCCATCAGCAGCGGCGGCATGGTGTCGATGGCGACGCGGATGGCGTAGTAGGTCGAGCCCCACACCGTGTACACGATCAGCAGCGCGATGACCACCGCCGCCACCGGGGTACCACCCTCGGTGGTGCCCCCGAAGCGGAGGCGCAGCCGCCTGGTCATGGCGCCGCAGCGCGCATCATCGTCACCACACTGGCGGGCAACGGCACATCACCAATCAGCGCCGGATCGGGTCGGGGATCACCGACGCTTCGCGCCATCGGCACCTCCCCCGCCCACACCGGCAGCGCTCGATCGCCGGCGGCATCGAGCGGGGCGCCGCTGCGCGCCTTGGCGGAGAGGTGATCGAGAGCGAGCGCGAGCACCACCGTCGCGCTGAGCTCCTTCGGTGTCGGCGGCCGCACCTCGTCCCATCGACCTGGCAGGACGTGTTCGACGATGCAGCGCAGGGCCGCGCCCTTGTCGGCGCCGTCGGTCACCTCCCCCGCCCGTCCCACCACCACCACCGAGCGGTAGTTCATCGAGTGGGAGAAGGCCGAGCGGGCGAGCACCAGGCCGTCGAGAAGGGTGATGGTGACGCACACATCGACGCCGCCCGCGAGGGTGCGCAGGGTGCGGCTCAGCGGCGATCCGTGCAGGTACAGGGTGTCGCCCTCTCGGCCGTAGGTGGTGGGAATCACCCAGGGCCGCCCGCCGGCGACGAATCCGACGTGACACACCAGGCCGGCGTCGAGCACCGCCAGAGCGGCGGCGCGGTCCTCGACCGCCCGCTCGGGATGGCGGCGAAGGGCCAGCGCGGTCGACAGCTCGTCGGGCATTTGTTACACTACTAAATAGTGAACGTACGCAAACAATCGTACATCACGGGACGCGGCGCCGGCGAGATCGCCGCCAGCATCGAGCGTGGCATCCGCGAGAGCCGGCTGCCGCCGGGCTCCCGGCTGCCGACGGTGCGCGAGCTGGCGGCCCGGCTCGAGGTGAGCCCCACCACCGTGGCCGCCGTCTACCGGGACCTGGGCCGGCGCGGGATGGTGTCCGCCGCCGGACGGCTCGGCACCACCGTCTCGTTCCGGCCGCCGGTGGCGACCAGCTGGCGGCCGGTGTTCGCCCCGGGAGTGCGCGACCTCGCCAGCGGCAACCCCGACCCTGAGCTGCTCCCCGACCTGGGCGAGGCGCTGGTCGCGGTGCAGGTGCCGCCCATCCTCTACGGTCAGCGGGCCAACGATCCCGAGCTGGTCGAGGTCGCCCGCGGCCGGCTTCACCGGGACGGCGTCGCCGCGGACCATCTCACGGTGGTGGGCGGCGCCATGGACGGTGTCGAGCGCGCCCTCCAGGCCCACCTCCGGACGGGGGACCGGGTCGCGGTCGAGGACCCCGGATACCCGGGCGTGCTCGACCTGCTGGCGACCATGGGACTGGTGCCCTGTCCGGTGGCGGTGGACGATCGCGGTCCCGACCCGCAATCGCTGGCGGCCGCCCTCGGGCGCGGGGTGTCGGCGTTCGTGCTCTCTCCCCGGGCCGAGAACCCCTACGGGTCGGCCCTCGACCGAGCCCGGGCCGGCGAGCTGCGCCGGGTGCTCGACCAGCATCCCGAGGTGCTGGTGGTGGAGGACGACCATGCCGGCGAGATCGCCGGCACCGCCCCGTTCAGCGTCTCCCGCGGCGAACGCGAGCGCTGGGTGGTGATCCGCTCGGTGTCCAAGTCACTCGGGCCCGACCTCCGTCTCGCCGTCGTCGGCGGCGACGCCACCACCATCGCCAGGGTGGAAGGACGGAGACTGGTCGGCACCGGCTGGGTGAGCCATCTGCTGCAACGCCTGGTGGTGTGGCTGTGGTCGGATCCGGCAACCCCGGCGCGGCTCGAGCGCGCGGCGCGCACCTACGCAGAACGGCGCGGAGCGCTCCTCGACGCGCTGGCCGGGCACGGCATCGCGGCCCACGGCCGCTCCGGTTTCAACGTCTGGGTGCCGGTGGCGCATGAGGACGGCACAGTGGCGGCGCTGCTCGACGCGGGGTGGGGTGTGCTCGCCGGCGAGCGCTTCCGCATCGGTTCTGGGCGAGCGATCCGGGTCAGCGCGGCAACCCTCGCGCCCGCCGACGCCGAGAGGTTCGCGGCCGACCTCGCCGCCGCGCTCAGCACCGCTCCCGCCCGGATCGCCTGACCTGGTCCGGCGGCACCTCAACCGCCACCGCCGTCGCCATTGCCATTGCCATCGCCATTGCCGTGCCCGTGTCCGTGGCCACCGCCGCCCCCGTTCCCCTCACCCTGCGCCTGGATGCCGCGGCAGCTGAATCGGTGCCAGGGACCGCCCAGCCCGTTGACGAAGGGAACCGTGACCGCCTGCGCCATGGTGGTTCCGTAGACGCCGTCCATCCCCACCTCCGCACCGCCGTTGGCGGTGGTGTGGCCGGCCCAGGTGGCCACCACCCAGTCGGGCGTGTACGCCATGTACCAGGCGTCGACGAAGTTGTCGGTGGTGCCGGACTTGCCGGCGGTCGGATGGTCGAAGCCGAGCCCCCACGTCTGCGGGTATCGGGTCAGAATCCCGGTCACGGTGCAGGCCACCTCGGGACTCATCACCCGCGGCCCTGGAGCTACCGCGGCGCCCTGGTCGACCACAACGTTGCCGCGGGCGTCGACCACGCGCAGGATCGCTCGAGGTACCACCCTGGTGCCGCCGTTGGCGACGGCGGCGTAGCCGGCGGCGTGGTCGATCATCCGCACCGCCGATGATCCGATCGCGGTGCTGAGGTTGTCGGCCAGCGGGCTGCCGATGCCCACCGAGTGGGCGAAGTCGATGACGTTGGCGACACCGGTGCGCTGCATCGCCTGCTCGGTGGCGATGTTGCGCGACTGCAGCAGCGCTTCGGCGGCGCTGATCTGTCCCAGGTAGTCGTGGTCGAAGTCGAGAACGCCGCCGAGCCGTGCCGACTCCGACGCGGTGTCATCCAGGGTGGTCCCCGGATTGAGGCGTCCGGTCGCGAACCCCTCGGCGTACACGTAGGGTTTGAACGACGATCCCGGCTGGCGCTGCGCGGTGACCACGTTGAACTGTCCGCCGATGTCCGCGTTGCTGAAGCTCGCCGAGCCCACCATTCCCAGGATGTCGCCGGTGTGGGCGTCGAGCATCAGCAGGGCGCCGTTGTTGGCACCGTGCCCCAGCCGGGCGACGCCGTCGGCGACGCTGCGGGCGGCGAGCCGCTGGGCGGAGAGGTCGAGGGTGGTGGTGACGGTCAGCGTGCCGTCGAGGAGCGACGAGCCCTCATCCAAGCGCTGACGCAGCTCGTCTTCGACGAAGCGGACGAAGTGCGGGGCCGGATCGCTCACCGCCGACTGGGCAGCGCCGTGCAGCTCCGCCAGCGTCTGCTGCTGGTTGCGCGCGCTCGACGCCCGCTGTCCGGCGTCGGGCGCGTCGCCCCCGAGTGACGGGTCGACGGCATCGGCGGCGGCCTGGGAGATCGTTCCCATCGCCACCAGGCCGCCGAGCACGTAATGCTGGCGGACGAACGCCGCCTGGGGATTGGTCAGGGGATCGTTGTATGACGGCGCGTCGGGAAGCCCGGCCAGCAGGCTCGCCTCGCGCAGATCGAGGGCGGCAGCGTGTTTGCCGAAGTAGGTCTGCGCCGCGTCCTCGATGCCGTAGGCGCCGGCCCCGTAATAGATGATGTTCAGGTACATGTCGAGGATCGCGTCCTTGCTGTACCGCGAGTCGATCTGCCGGGCCAGCATCGCCTCGCGCAGCTTGCGCAGCACCCCACCGTGACTGCTGAGGATGCCGTTCTTCGCCAGCTGCTGGGTGATGGTGCTGGCTCCCTGCTCCGGACGGCGGGCGACGGTGTCGACGAGAAGCGCTTTGAGGACGCGTCCGTAGTCGAAGGCACCCTCGTGATAGAAGTTGCGGTCCTCGGCGGCGAGGGTGGCGTCGCGCATGATCGGAGCGACCCGGGAGAGCGGCACCGAGCGACGACTGATGCCGCCGCGGGTGATCTCGGCGATCAGCTCTCCGTGGCGGTCGAGGATGCGCACGGTGCCGGTCGACGCGGCCAGGGCGCCGAGGTCGGGCAGGGTGGCGGCCGCGTAGACGAGCATCCCCCCGAGGGTCGCGACACATGCGGCGACGAGCACGGCGGCCACCGCCACCAGACGTCGGTCATTGCTCGGGCGGCGCCGGGACGCGACCCGGCGACGGGGCGCCCGCAGACGGAGTGGCGACGGCTCGCCGGGATGGACCCTCACGGGCTGGGATTCATTCTCATAGGCACATGCCCATGAAACCTGATAGTACCGTCCTCAAGGTGAGACCGCTCCTGCGCGCCGGTCGGTCCCGCCGGCGCGAGGGGCGCCCTTCCGCCAATGTCCGGGCTACTCCCTGGGGGTCGGTCCGTCGAACTGCAGGGCCAGGGAGTTGATGCACCACCGCTGCCCGCTGGGGGCAGGACCATCGTCGAAGACGTGCCCCAGGTGCGAGCCGCAGCGGCGGCAGACGACCTCGGTGCGGGTCATGCCGTGACTGTCATCGGGACGGAGCTCGACGTTGGCGGCGACGGCCGGCTCGGTGAAGCTGGGCCAGCCGGTGCCCGACTCGAACTTGGTGTCAGAGCGGAAGAGCTCGGCGCCGCAAGCACCGCAGCGATAGAGGCCCTCCTCCTTGTTGTGAACGTAGGAACCGCTGAACGGTGGCTCGGTCGCGCCGCGCCGCAGCACCGCGTACTGGTCGGGGCTGAGCCGGCGGCGCCACTCCTCGTCGGTGATGCCGGCCTGCGTGCTCATCGCCTGTCTCCTGAATCGATGACCCTCGACTCATTGTGCCCATCGCCGCCGGCCGGCTTCAGGCGGATTGGCGCGCCTGGGCCAGCGCCGGCAGGGGGGCGGCGGGATGCCGGGCCCGCAGGGGCAGGCGGAGGCTGAAGCAGCTGCCTGCGCCGACGGTGGAGCTGACGGTGATCTCACCGCCGTGCAGGCGGGCCAGCTCGCGAGACAGGTACAGGCCGAGACCCGCGCCCGGGATGCTGTGGTTCACGCCGACCCGCGCGAAGCGGGTGAACAGCCGCGGGACATCCACCGGGTCGATGCCCACGCCCTCGTCGGTGACGGCCACCGTCGCGCTACCGTCGGCGACGGCGAGCGCACAGCGCACCTCGCCGCCGTCGGGGGAGTACTTGACGGCGTTGCCCAGCAGGTTGCTCAGCACCGTGAGAAGCCGGTTGTGGTCGCCCTCGATCACGATCGCATCATCCGGAATGAGGCTGCGCAATGAGTGACGCCTGGTCATGCGAACCCGGGCCTGATCGACCGCTTCGCGCACCACGTCGCGGAGGTCGATGGACTGACGGCTCAGCTCCAGGCGGCCGTCTTCCAGACGGGCCGCGTCGAGCACCTGGTCGATGATCCGGTTGGCCTCGTAGAGCTGGGTGTCGACCAGGTCGATGGCGTCGCAGCGCTGCACATCGGTCATGCGCTCATCACGGAGGAAGCCGACGAAGCCTCCGATCACCGTCAGGGGACCGCGCAGCTCGTGTGCGGTGAGCCGCATCAGGCGGGACTTGGCCTCGTCGAGCTTGCGGGCATCCTCGAGCCGGCGCCGTGTCCGGCGCTCGCGCTGGAGCGCCACCGCGGTGGTGCTCAGCAGGCACGCGCCGACCAACGCCGACGCGAGCACGGCCACCACGTCCACCGCTTCCACTTCCTCAAACGCAGAGTCGGTAACCCGGACACAGGCTACCGGCCAAATGGTCCAAGTGCCCTCGGTGATGATCGATTGGCGACCGCAGGGTGACGGCGCCGTCACCGATGTCGATAGGAATGTCGTGGCCTGGTCAGTCGGCGAGGCGGGCCGGCGCCAGGCGGTCGAGCCCCAATCCCGCGAGCTCCGCCGGGCGCACGCCCGACCGGATCCATGAGGCGACGGCGTGTCCCGCCGCCGGCGCCAACAACAGGCCGGTCCGGAAATGCGCGACGCTCAGCCAGGCGTTGCTCAGTCCGGGAAGCCGATCGATCACCGGCAGCTCGTCCTCGGTGCACGGCCGGAAGCAGCACCACGCGCGGTCGATCTCGAGCTCGGCAGAGGCCGGGAGCAGACGGGTCATCTCGGCGCGGATGCGAGCCACGGCCGCGTCCCGCACCAGCGGTTGGCGATCACCGGCATCGAACGTCCCGCCGCAGACCAGCCGCCCGTCGTCCAGCTGAAGCGCGGCGATGGTCGACGCGACGATTCCGCGCAGACGGAAGCTCGCCGGTGTGGTCGCAACGATGTGCCCCTTCACCTGCACCTGGGCAAGCGGCAGCAACCATCGCGGCGCCTCGCCGGTGGCGACGACCACGGCGCCGGGAGTCACCCGCCCCGCCGATGTCCGGACTCGGACGACGCGGTTCCCAGAAGTGTCGAAGGCGGAGACGGTCACCCCGGTGGCGATGCTTCCCGCGCGGCGGGCCAGGGCCAGGATCAGGCGAAGCGGGTGCACCGACGCCTGGTGCTGCAGCAGCAACACGTGTGGCCACGGCCCGAGCTCCGGCTCGCGTCGCCGGGCATCGGCCGGCGCGAGCGCCTGCGCCCCGGCGAGGCGGCGCAGCGCCTCGGGAACCTCGCTGTCGGAGACGAGCAGGTAGTCGCGATCCCGCAGCCCGGTCGCGCCGTCCCAGGCGGCCGACCACTCGCGGTGCCGCTGCAACCCGGCACGCGCCAGGTCGACGAAGGGACCGGGGTGCAGCATGGCGTGCACCTCGGGAGCGAGGATGCCCCCGGCCCGCCGCGAGGGACCGGCTCCGAGGACGCTGCCCTCGAGGACGGTGACGCGCTCGATCCCGAGCTGCCGGCAGCTGGCGGCGATGGAGAGACCGATCACGCCACCGCCGATGACCAGCACGTCGGGAGCGCGGTCCAGCGACGCTGGGACACCGGGATCGAGGACATCCTGTGTCCCCTCGTCGATCACGTCATCCCAGACGGTCTCGTGGCTCACCCCTGCTCCCCGCTGGCATGGACTCCGCTGCTCCCCAGCGATAGAGTCCCCGCGCGTCGGGTCAGGGTACGCCCGGGTCACGGGCGTCAGTGATACGGAGGGTTTGCTGTGCCCACCTACATCGGACTGCTCAATTACACCGACAAGGGCATCCAGGCCGTCAAGGACGCTCCCACGCGAATCGACCGGGCCCGCGAGGCGTTTCGCGCCGCGGGAGGGGAGCTCAAGGCCGTCTATCTGACCATGGGTCAATACGACGTGGTCACCATCGGTGAGGCGCCGGACGATGCGACAGTGGCCCGCGTCACCCTGGCCATCGCCGGACAGGGCAACATCCGCAGCCAGACCATGCGCGCCTTCACCGAGAGCGAGGTCAAGAGCATCGTCTCGGGCCTCTGAGAACCGGCGGCCCGGGGAAGCAGGCCAGCCGGTGCGGCGCGCCCGCCGCGTCCAACCGCCGTTCGCGTAACCGAATCGACAGGATCGCGGGCATAGGTTGAGGTTGCGATGAGCCGGGCAGCCCGGGACGGCCGTCCGGCTGTGCGCCTCCCTTCCTACGAGAGGGGGCGGCCATGGGTCGTCCCCTCCCCGCACGGCTGAGCGACGGCGCGGTCGACCCCACCGTTGGAGCCGCGGTCAAGCTGATCGGCTATCGCGGCAACCGCAGCCATCGTCCGCGCCCACCGGGCGGTGAGGTGGCTCAGCTCGTTCGGGCTTCCCGGCCGGCTGGTCGACAACGGCGGCGCCGTGGTGCGCACCTGGGGATGGCCCGAGCCGGGGTGAACGGCTACCGTAGCGGCGATGCGCCTGGTGACATTGCGCACTCCAGGAGGAACCCGGGCCGGCCGCGTCGACGGCGATGAGGTGGTGGAGCTGCGGTACGCCGACGTCGGTTCGCTGCTGTCCGCCGGAGACGATTGGCGGAACCTGGCGGCGGCTGACGGCCCGCGCCATGCACTGGCCGCGGCCGACCTCGCTCCGGTGGTGCCGCGACCGGGCAAGATCATCTGCCTGGGTCTCAACTACGTGAGTCACATCACCGAGATGGGGCACGAGCTGCCGCGCTATCCCACCCTGTTCGCCAAGTTCGCCGGCGCTCTGATCGGGGCTCGCGACGCCATCTGCATGCCGAGCGTGTCCGAGCAGCTCGACTGGGAGGCCGAGCTCGCCTTCGTCATCGGCGGCCACGCCCGGCATGTGCCCACCGATCGTGCCCTGAACTCGATCGCCGGTTGGACCGTCTTCAACGACGTCACCGTGCGCGACTATCAGCGGCGAACGTCGGAGTTCCTGTCCGGCAAGACCTTCGAGCAGACCAGCCCGCTCGGGCCGGCGCTGGTCACTCGCGAGGAGGCGAGCGAAGACGGCCTCGGCCTGGACATCGAGTGCACCGTCGACGGATCGCGCGTGCAACACGGCAATACCGCGGACCTGCGGTTCACTCCCGCGGACATCGTCGCCTACGTGAGCAGCATCGTCACCCTCGACCCCGGTGACATCGTTGCCACCGGGACGCCCGCCGGCGTCGCCGCCGCGCGCACGCCCCCACCATGGCTGCGCAGCGGCCAGGTGGTGCGAACCGCCATCGCCGGCATCGGCGAGCTGGTCAATCAGTGCCGTCCCGAGGCGCCCCCGCCGGATGGTCGCCTGGACCACCTGAGCGGCCGGGTGTAGACTGCTGGCCGTCGGGTCAGGCGAGAGACAGCGTCGCCCGGCGAGGGGGCGATGCCATGGCCCGAAAGGTCGTCGACTGCCGAGAGATGCCCAGCGAGAGCAACTGCACGCTGACGATCGCGGGTGAGGAGGACGAGGTTCTGCGCGCCGCCGGGGAGCACGCCGCCTCGGTGCACGGGCACCAGAACACTCCCGAGCTGCGCGAGCAGATTCGCGGCATGCTGAAGGACGAAGTGGGAGCCGGCGCCCGCTGATGTACGGATCGGTCATGCGCGGCCGGGTGAAGTCGGGCCGTCGGGCCGAGTACGAGCGGCTGGTGCGGGAGATCGCCCCTGTCCATCAGGCCGAGGGTCTGCAGTCGATCGACGTCGCCTGGGAGGACAAGGACCCCGACCGCGTCGTGGTCGTGATCCGCTTCCGTGACAAGGAGAGCTACCTGCGCAACGCGCAGCGGCCCGAGACCGACCGCGACTACCGGCGACAGCTCGAGCTGCTCGAGGGCGAGCCGGAGTGGATCGACATCACCTACGCCGTCCACGCCGGCCGGCCGGTGGCCGAGGGAGCATCCTCCGGCAGCTGAGGACCATGAGGCGCCGCGCGGCCGAGCCGATGCCGGCCGCGCGGCACCCGTGCCGTGTCTACTCCGGCTCGTACTTGAACGAGAGATTGAGTCTGGTGCGGAAGCGCGCCACCTTGCCGTTCTCGACGGTCACATCCAGCTTCACCACCTCGGCGACGCGCAGGTCGCGGAGAGTCCTGCCTGCCGTCTCGACAGCATTGCGGGCTGCCGCCTCCCACGACTCCTCACTGACACCAATGACATCCGTGACCCGGTAGACGCTCTCGGCCATGCCTCAGATCCCTCCGATCGGGTGGTCAACAGGTGCGGTCGATAGTGATGACGGAGTCGTCGTGCGACCCACAGCCGTTCGGGAACGTCAACAGCGGGAGACGGGACTCGAACCCGCGACTTCAACCTTGGGAAGGTTGCACTCTGCCAGCTGAGTTACTCCCGCGCGGGCTCGAAGTATAGAGCCGTGCCGGCGGGCGGGGGCTGGCGGCCGGGACCCCGCGCCGCGGCCGACAGCGATCTCTCCCCACCTCGCCGGGTGCTACCGTCCGGATCGATGGTCACCGCCTTCCTGCTCATCGTCTGCGAGCCGGCGAGGATCCACGAGATCGGGCGCGCCCTGGCAGACGTCGAGGGCGTGGCCGAGGTCTACACCACCACCGGCTCGGTCGACTTCATCGCCGTGGTGAGGGTGGCCGATCTCGATGCGCTCGCGACCCTGGTGACCGAGCGCGTCGGCACGCTTCCCGGCATCGTCCGCACCGACACCCACCTGGCGATGCGTTCATACGGAACCACGGAGATGGCCGCCGCCTACGACATCGGCCTTGACTGACACGGCGGCGGCGGGAGCTGCCGCCGTCGCCGCCCTGGAAGCTCGGGGCGTGCGGCGATGGTTGCCACTCGGTGCGGAGGTGGTCGAGATCCTTTGCGGAGTCGACTTTCGCATCGAGCGCGGAGAGTTCGTCGCCCTGATGGGACCGAGTGGCAGTGGCAAGAGCACCCTGCTCGGGGTTGTCGCCGGGCTCGACCGCCCCAACGAGGGACAGGTGCTGGTCGACGGCATCGACATCACAGCAATGCCCGAGAGTCGGCTGGCCGTGGTGCGCAACGCCAAGATCGGCATGGTCTTCCAGGCCTTCAACCTCATCCCCACGCTCACCGCCCAGGAGAACGTCGAGGTACCGCTCTACGTCGGCGACCACCTCGGCTCACCGGCGGCTCGGGCGCGCGAGATGCTCGCACTGGTCGGCCTGGAGCATCGCCTCGACCACCGCCCCAACCAGCTCAGCGGTGGTGAGCAGCAGCGAGTCGCCATCGCCCGGGCGCTGGCCACCGATCCCGCCATCGTCATTGCCGACGAGCCCACCGGCAACCTCGACGCCGCCAACGGGGAGCGCCTGCTCGAGCTGATCGGCGACCTGCGCACCCGCACCGGCGCCACCTTTCTGATCGCGACCCACGACCGCGAGGTGGCGGGGCGGGCGGAACGCACCCTGGTGATCGTCGACGGCCGGCTGCGCGACGACGGGACCGAGGTGCGCCATCCCGGCGAGGTCCCGGCGTGATCGACCGCCTATCACTCGCCTTCCGCTACGCGCTGCGATCGCTCCGTCGGGGCGGCCAGCGCACCGTGCTCGCCGTCTTCTGCATCGCGGTTGGCGTGATGGCGGTGGTCGCCCTGCGGCTGGCAGCAAGCATGATCAGCCTGTCGCTCACCGGCAACGTGCGCGAGGTCAACGGCGGCGACGTCTCGGTGGAGGCGGCCTCGCTCCCGCTGACCAGCGACCAGCTGGCCCCATTCGCCCGCCTGCAGCAGCAGGGCGTGATCGAGCGCTACGTGCCGGTCGCCACCGGCCGCGGCGTGGTGCGCCGCGGCGACATCGGCTCGATCGCCCAGATCGACATCCTCGACAACCCGGCCGCCTATCCCGCGGTGGGCCGGCCGCAGCTGGCGCAACCGGCCGACGGCACCTTCGCCACCATGCTGGCGGGTCCCGGCAGCATCGTGCTCGCCCAGTTCCTCGCCGATGACGTGCACGCCCGCGTCGGCGATCGCGTCCGCTTCAGCATCGCCGGTGGTGGCGCCACCGATGTCCTCGTCACCGGGATCAGCAAGAACACCGTCACCTCCGGCCCCTTCACCGTCTACATCTCGCAGGCCACCTACTCGCAACTCGACCAGGCGGCCGAGCGCTACTCCTTCATCGGCGTGGTGACCCGCGATGACGCCCATGCGGATCAGGCGGCGGCGGCGCTGCGTCGCGGTCTGCCCACCACCTCGGTGCGCACCGCCCAGGAGGCGCTGACCACCAACCTCAGCAACGCCGACCAGATCAGCCGCTATGTGCAGGTGGTGGGCCTGCTGGCGCTGCTCATCGGCGGCGTCGGCATCGTCAATACCATGCAGGTGGCGCTGTCGCGACGGCGCGTCGAGATCGCCATGCTGAAGACCGCCGGCTACCGGCGGCGCGACCTCTACGCGATGTTCGCGCTGGAGGCGGCCATGCTGGGACTGGCCGGCGGGGTGCTCGGCACCGCCATGGGGGTGGGGGCCAGCGTGCTCGCCAGAGTCCTCCTGCAGAAGGCTCTGCTCATCGAGATCACCTTCAACCTGGACCCGGGCGCCGTCGCCATCGGCGTGGTGGTGGGGATCGCGACCGCGTTGATCTTCGGCCTGCTTCCCATCGTCCGCGCTGCCGGGGTGCGGCCGGCGGCGGTCCTGCGCGACCTCCCCGAGGCGCGGGGCGTCGGCTCCCGCCTGCAGACACTCGGTCTCTACGCGCTGCTGGTGGCGCTCTTCACCGGGCTTTCCGCCACCCTGTTGAGCAGCGTTCCGCTGGCCCTTGGGGTGGTCGCCGGCACGCTGGTGCTCCTGCTCGTGCTCGCCGGCGTGTTCGCTCTCATTGTCACCGTGGTGGGGCGGTTGCCAGTACCCGAGCGCGCCACCGTGCCGTTCATCGGGCTGGTCACGGCGGCGGTGCTCGCGGCCGCGCTGATCGCGACCGTGGTTCGTGCCGTCGGCGTGGCGCTGCTCATCGCGGCGGCCTCCGGCTATCTGGTGCTGCTGCTGCCGCGACGCCGCAAGACCTCGCTGATGCTGGCGCTGCGCTCGTTGCGGCGCACGCGAGGGCGCACCGCCACCACCCTGGTGGCGCTCTTCGTCGGGGTCTTCACCATCGGATTGGTGCTGGTGCTGGCCCAGGACATCACCGCCAAGATCAACGACAGCCTGACCCGGCTGGCCAACTTCAGCGTCTTCGCCATCGCCTCCCCGGGCGATGCCGGCGCCCTGCAGAAGCAGTCCACGCACCTCCCCGGGCTGCTGGAGCGGCGGGTGACCGACGACGTCACCGGCACCACGCCGGTGGCGATCAACGGCCAGCCCATCGCCGAGCTGCTGCCACCGATTCTGCCCGGACAGTCCGATGACGAGGAGGGGCGCTTCGGTCTCAACCTGCTCAGCGGCATCGAGGGCTACCGCCTCGACGCGGGGCAGCTCCCCCAGACCTTCCTGCTCGCGGGCACGGCGCTGACCCCCGCCGACGCCGCCACCGACAACGTCCTGCTCCGCAACGAACTGCAGCAGTCCCCGCTGTTCCTGCACCTCGGTGACAGCGTCACCCTTCTCGGTCCCTCGGGAAAGGAGCAGCGGACCGTGCACGTGATCGGCTTCTACAGCGCCACCGCATCGGGGGCGCTCGGCGGTCAGATCCGTCTGTTCCTCGAACCGATCATCGGTGGGCGGCAGCTGACCGACACCATCGGTGGCCCGTCGCGCCAGACCATCGTGGCGATGCGCTTCGATCCCCGGCAGAAGACGGCAGCGCTGCAGCAACTGCAGCGCAGCGTGCCGGGCATCGCCATCCTCGACCTCGCCGACATCGCCGGACTGGTCGGCCAGATCCTCAGCGACCTGGTCATCCTGCTGGTGTCCCTCGCCTCGCTGGCGCTCTTCGCCGGCCTGGTGATCATCGGCAACACCGTGGCCCTGGCGATGCTCGAGCGCAGGCGCGAGATCGGGATCCTCAAGGCAGTGGGCCACTCCAGTGCCTCGGTGCTCTCCCAGGTACTGATCGAGAACGGCATCGTGGGCGCCGTCGGCGCCGTCGCCGGCATGGCGGTGGTGACCGGGGCGACCTTCCTTCTCGGACGTTTCGTGCTCGGCACCGAGCTGACCGTTCAGACGCCGATCGTCATCGTGGTCGTCGCCGGGGTCTCGATGCTCACGGTGGCGACCGCGGCGCTGGTCGCGTGGGGCCCGACCCGGATACGACCGCTGGAGGTGCTGCGCTATGAGTGACCGGCGGAACCTCTCCTCCGGGTCACCCTACGAGCCTACCATCGGTTTCAGCCGGGCGGTCCGGGTGGGCAACCGCGTGCTGGTGTCCGGCACCGCGCCGATCTGGCCGGATGGGTCGAGCGACCCTGATCCCGGACGCCAGACCCACCGCTGTCTGGAGATCATCCTCGAGGCTCTCGACGCCGCCGGCGCGAGGCGCGAGCAGGTGGTTCGCACCCGCATGTTCATCACCAGCGCGACCGACGCCGAGGCGATCGGCGCCGCCCACGGGGAGGTCTTCGGCGCGGTGCGTCCGGCCAGCACCATGGTGGTGGTCGCGGGGCTGCTCGATCCCCGGTGGAAGGTCGAGATCGAAGCCGAGGCCCAGCTGTAGGCCGGCCCCTACATCAGCGGCACCCGCGTGGCGCCGGATGGCTCCTCCGTCACCGTCACCTCGGGAACCTCGGCTCCGTCCGACTCGGCCGCGCGCAGCACCCGCAGCGTGTACTGCTCGAGCAGCTCGTGGGCGCGATCCTCGTTGCTGTCGAGACTGACGACGACGTGGTAGTGAGGTGTATCGGGGTCCGGAAGCAGCAGCACGTAGCCGTCGTCGAGCACGACCTTGATGCCGTCGGCGAGATCGAGCTGCTCGTCGCGGAGCTGTTCGAGCAGGATCCGCATCACCCGCCCCTTGACGTCCCACGGGCAGAACTCGCGGTGGGAGAGGTGAACCCCGGCTGGAAGCTCTGCCCGCACCTGGCTGAGCGGCCGGGTGCTGCGAGCCAGCAGCTCGAGCAGCCGGATCACCGTGTAGCAGGCGTCGAAGGCAGGAATGTGCTCGGGCCAGACGAATCCGCCCAGGTCGTCCGCGGCGAGCGCCGCGTCGGGATAGAGAGACGCGCGCAGGACCGAGCCCGGGTCCGATTTGGTGGCAACCAGGCGCCCGCCGGCAGCCGCCACCGCGCGCTCTAGCCAGCGGGGTGCGGCCGCGGGGGCGAGCACTGCGGCGGGCCGCTGCTCGAGCACCAGGGTGGCGACGACGCCGAAACCCTGATGGAAGTCGAGCAGCGCGCCCGAGTCGTCGATGAGATACAGCCGCTCGCCCGACGGTCCCAGGTAGCAGCCGGCATGAGCCTCCAGCGTGCGGGTGATCAGGGCCGCCTGCTCGCGCGCCTCGCGGAACTGATCGGGCGGCTTGGGCCGGTAGGTCTCACCAAAGCCGGCGTGCAGCGGGATGGTGGTCACTCCCAGTCGATCGAGCAGCTGCGGCAGAACCAGCGACGGGGCGCTGTAGTCATAGTCGACCAGGATGTGCAGCGCGGCCTGACGGATGATGTCGGCGTCGACGCGAGCCATGATGTAGCCGATGTAGTCGTCGAGCGGCTCCTGGTATCCGATCTCCCCGATCTCGTAGAAGGCGGCACGCCGGAAGTCCTCGCGGAAGAAGAGATTCTCGACCTTGCGCTCGCCCCGCTTGTCGATCTGCAATCCCTTGCCGTCGAACAGGCGGATGTCGGCGCTGCGCAGGTCGAGCGGCGACTCCAGCACGTGGATGCCGGCGGCGCAGTCGCCGACGCGGGTGGCGAACTGGGTGACTGGCACCGGCAGCTCCGAGAGGTCGCGCACCGAGGCGCCGGCGCTGACGATGCCGGCGATGATCGCCCGCTTGATCATTCGCGAGGAGCGGCTGTGGTCGCGGGTGACGGCGATGATGGCGCCCTTGGGAAGGGTGGCCGCATAGGCGGCGCCGATCCCGGCGCAGAACTCCGGCGTCAGCTCGACGTTGATGAGCCCGCCGATGCCGTAGGAGCCGAACAGCCGGCGACGCCATTCCCCCGCCCAGATGACCGACTCGCGCACCTTGGAGCCGGGCTGGATGTCCTTGTGCGGCCAGAGCTTCACCCCCGCGTCGAGGCGCGTGCCCTCGCCGATGTGGCACTCGTCACCGACGATGGTGTCGTCCTCGAGCAGGCAGTCGTTCTTGATGGTGACGTTGCGACAGACGATGCTCTGCCGCAGCCGGGTGCGCTCCCCAATATATGAGTTGCGCCAGATGACGCTGTTGCTGATCTTGGCCCCATCGTCGATGACCGAGAAGCGGTCGATCACGGCGGGGCCGTTGATCCAGGCGGCGGCCTTGATCTTGGCGTCGTCGGCAATGAAGGCGGGACCGTCAATGCGCACCCCGATCCCGAACTCCACGCCGTCGCCGATGAAGACGTTCCCCTCATGGCGCCTGCCGGCGATCTGGCAGCGGACCTTGCCCTCCAGGGCGTCCCAGTTGGCCTGCAGGTACGACTGGACGTTGCCGACATCGCACCAGTACCCCTGCGCGACCACACCATAGAGCGGATCAGCGTCGGCGAGCATGGCGGGGAAGACATCCTGCGACCAGTCCACCGGAACGCCGGGCTGGATGCGGTCGAGGACCTGCGGCTCGATGACGTAGATCCCGGTATTGGCCTGGTCGCTGAAGACCTCACCCCACGACGGCTTCTCGAGGAAGCGCCGCACGGCGCCGTCCGGCTCGGTGATCACCACGCCGTACTCGAGCGGATTGGAGACGCTGTAGAGCACGATGGTGGCCAGCGCCCGGCGCTCGCGGTGCTGCTGCACCGCCCAGGAGAGATCGATGTCGGTCAGGGCGTCGCCGCTGATCACCAGGAAGGTGTCGTCGAGCAGCTGGCGTGCGTTGCCCACGCTGCCGGCGGTGCCCAGCGGATGGTCCTCGACGACGTACTCGATCTCCATGCCGAAGTCGCTGCCGTCACCGAAGTAGTTGCGGATCTCGGCGCCGAGGTACTGCAGGGTGACAATCACCTGCTGGATGCCGTGCTCGCGGAGCAGGGTGAGGATGTGCTCCATGATCGGCGTGCCGGCGACGGGGACCAGCGGCTTGGGGCGGCGGCTGGTCAGCGGACGCAGCCGCGAACCCTCGCCACCCGCCATCACCACGGCCTTCAACGCTGTCTCCCCCGCGTCCCGGCCACGCGGTCATCATAGCCCGGCACGGTCTCCCCTGCCCCCGGCCCTGGGGGCTTTTTTGATATCCTGGCTGTCAAATTCACCGCTGCCCGCGTGGCCGGCGCGTCTCCCGCCGTGCCAGCCCAAGCAGGACCACCGGCATGCTTCTCGAGCTGGTCATCTTCTTCGCGCTCGCGAGCGCGGCCGCCACCCTCGCCGCCCTGATCCCGGGTGCGCCGCGGGCTCCCTTCTGGCTCGGCCTACCGCTCGGCGCCTCGAGCATCGCGGTGGCCGCCTGGTCGACGGCGGTGGCCGAGGGCGACCGCGCCGCCGGCACCGCGCTCGGCGTGGTCGCCCTGTTCGCCTGGCTGGCGGGGTGGTGGTGGCTGCGCCGCTGGGGCGCGGTGGCGGCGCTGCTGTTCACGGTGATGCTGGTGGCCGCCGCCGCCTATCTCGTGTACGCCGCGGTGCAGACCTCGGCGCAGCTGAGCGGTGCGGCGGTGCTGGTCGGTTCGGTGCTGCTCTTCGTCCTGGAGGTCGGCGCGCTCTCGCTCTCGCTGTCCTACGTGTTCGAGATCCTCGACGTGGTGGGACAGCGGCGCGATCGACGCCGCCCGCTGCCCCAGGTGGACGAGCTTCCCTGGGTCGCGCTCCAGGTGCCGACCTACAGCGAGCCCATCGAGGTGGTGCGTCCCACCCTGGAGTCGCTGGCCGGCATCGACTATCCGCGCCTGCTGGTCCAGGTGGTCGACAACAACACCCGCGATCCGGCGATCTGGCAGCCGCTGGAGGAGTTGTGCCGCCGGCTCGGTCCGCGCTTCAGCTTCCTCCACCTCGATCCCTGGCCGGGATACAAGGCGGGCGCGCTCAACGAGGCGACCCGCCGGCTGCCGCGGGAGATCGAGGTGATCGGCGTCGTCGACGCCGACTACGTCGTCGATCCACGCTTTCTGAGCAGAACGGTGCCCTTCTTCGCCGATCCCGCTGTCGCCTTCGTGCAGAGCGCGCAGCACTACCGCGACTGGGAGGACGACCCATACCTGCGAGGACTCTTCTACAGCTACCGGTACTTCTTCGACGTCTCCCTGCCGGCGCGCGCCCACCGCAACGCGATCATCTTCTGCGGGACGATGGGTCTCATCCGGCGCTCGGCGCTGGAGGAGATCGGGGGCTGGGACGAGACCTGCATCACCGAGGATGCCGAGGCCAGCCTGCGCATGCTCGGGTCGGGACGCAACCACTTGGGCGTGTACGACCCGCGGCCATGGGGGGCGGGACTGATGCCGCTGAGCTTCGACGGGCTCAAGAAGCAGCGGTTCCGCTGGGCCCTGGGCGGCATCCAGATCCTGCGCCAGCACTGGCGTGAGCTGGTGCCGTTCGCCCACCATCGCCTACGCCTGCGGCCGGCGCAGCGGGTTCACTACCTGCTCGGCTCGGTGCAGTGGTTCGGCGACCTGCTGACCGCCTGCTTCACCGTGCTTCTGCTGCTCACCGCGGTGGCCATCGGCCTGCACCACCGTCTGCCGGTGCGGCAGCTCACCGGCGCGGTGCTGGTGATCCCGCTGGTCTTCCTGGGCACCGGGCTGCTGCGGGCCATGTGGGCGATGCGAGTGACCACCGGCTGCAGCTGGGGCGACGCCGTCCGCGCCCTGCGGGTGTGGTTCGCATTGAGCTGGGTGGTCACCCTCGCCTGCCTCCGCGGACTGGTGCGCTCGCAGGCCGAGTTCCTGCGGACCGCCAAGCGCAAGGAGGGCGAGAGCAGTCTCTGGCACGCACTGCGCTCCTCGCGCACCGAGACCGCGCTCAGCGCCTGCGCGGTTCTCGCCGCCATCGTCATGATCGTGCGAGCGCCGAGTTTCGCCACCGGGGTGCTGGCGGTGCTGCTCCTGTTCCAGGCATGGCTCTACGCCAGCGCACCGTGGGCCAGCGTGGCCGCCGAGGGCATCTCGCTGACCCCGCTGCGTCGCAGCTACCTCGCCTCTCCGCAGAGCAGCGGCGACCGACCGGCGGGCCGCCGGGCCCTGGTGACGGCGTCGCTGGTGGGGATCGCCGGCGCCGGCGCCGCTGCGGTGGCGGCGGCGCTGATCCTCACCTCGCCGCCCAGCAGCGCGCCCTTCTCGGCGGGACGCGACGCTCCCCGCATCGGCAACATCAGTCACCCGGCGCCGCCGGCAAGCGTTCCCGAGAGCTCCCCTTCGCCCTCGCCGTCCGCCTCGGCTTCGCCCGTACCGTCCCCCTCGCCGAGGCCCTCGCCGCGGCCGACGACAACGCCGCAGCCGAGCGCCAACCCGGCATCTCCGAGCCCGGCGCGATAAGCGCGATGGTCCCGCGCGCTCATGCGGCGGGCGCGGTCACAACCCTGCTCGCGCTCGGCATCGCCGCCTGTGGTGGGGCGGCGATGCCCGCGAGCCGCACCACCGCGACAGCGCCGGCCTCGAGCAGCCTCACGGCGCCCCTCGACCAGGGAAGCGCCATCGTCGATCCGCAGCGCGCGTCAACGGTGCTGCGCGCGACCTGGACGGGATACAAGCACGACTTCATCGAGAGCGACGGACGCGTCGTCGACCACCGGCGCAACCAGGTGACGACATCCGAGGGCCAGGCCTACGCCATGCTCCGCGCGGCGTGGCTCGACGACCGCACCACCTTCACCGGCGTGTGGCGATGGACGCGGCAGAATCTGCGGACGGGCGACGGCCATTTCGGCTGGCTGTGGGGACGGCACGGTGACGGCTCCTGGTCGCTGCTCGACTCCCACAGCGCCAGTGACGCCGACGAGGACATCGCGCTGGCCCTGGCCATCGCCGCTCGCCGCTGGAGCGCCAGCGAGCTGCTCGACGACGCCCGGGCGGTGCTGCCCGTTCTCTGGGCCGACGACGTCGCCCAGGTGAGGGGCACGCCCTACCTGGCCGCCGGCGACTGGGCGACCGGTGGCGGCAAACCCGGTCCCGCGATCAACCCGTCGTATCTCGCCCCCTATGCCTACCGCGTCTTCGCCGGCCTCGATCCCCAACACCCCTGGCTGCGCCTGGTCGAGAGTTCCTACCAGGCCCTGACCGCGGTCTCGCGATCGACGCTCCATGCGAGCATGCCGGTGTTCCTGCCACCGAACTGGGCCGCGGTGGACGCCGGCAGCGGCGCGGTGGTCGCCGACCCCACCATGCCGCAGGCGGACAGCTACGGGTACGACGCCTTTCGCGTCATGTGGCGAATCGCGCTCGACGCCAGCTGGAACGACTCACCGCAGGCCCGCGCCTATCTGGCGGCGAGCGGGTTCCTGCGCCAGCAGTGGCGCGACCACCACGCGCTTGCCCCCGTCTACGGCCATGACGGGCATACCCTCGACGGCGCCGATGATCCCACCGTCTATGGCGGCGACGTCGGCGATTTCCTGACCACCGATCCGGCCGGCGCGCGCAGCCTGGTGGCGAGCAAGCTGCTCGGCGCCTACTCCGAGGACGGCGGCGTGGCCCACTTCGGCGACCGGATGAACTACTACGAGCAGAACTGGGTGTGGTTCGGGATCGCCCTGGCGGCGGGGATGACCACGGCACCGGACGGGCAGCCCTAACGCCCGACGGTGGTCGTTGAGGTCGAGGGCGTCAACCGCCAAGGTACGCGCGCCGAACCGCGGGATCGTGCAGCAGGTCATCACCTCTTCCCGCAAGCTGGATCTGTCCGGTCTCGATCACATAGGCTCGATCGGCGATCTCCAGGGCGCGCAGCGCGTTCTGCTCCACCAGCAGGATCGTCGTTCCTTCGCGGTGAATCTCCTCGATCGCTGCGAACACCTCGTCGACGATCTGCGGCGCGAGCCCGAGTGAGGGCTCGTCGAGGAGCAGCAACCGCGGCTTGGCCAGCAGCCCGCGCGCGATCGCGAGCATCTGCTGCTCGCCGCCGGACAGGGTCGCGGCGCGCATGGTGCGGCGCTCCCCCAGGATCGGAAAGCGCTCCATGGCGCGCTCGATCTCCTTGCCGGCGGCAGCGCCGTCGCGCCGCGCCCAGGTGGACAGCTCCAGGTTCTCGAGAACTGTCTGGCGCGCCAGGATCTCGCGGCCCTCCGGGACCTGCACGAGCCCGTGGCGAACGATCGCCGAGGGTTTGGCCGTGGTCAGGTCGATCCCGTCGAAGACCGCCGTGCCGGACGACGGGCGGATCAGCCCCGAGAGCGCATTGAGGATGGTCGACTTGCCGGCTCCGTTGGCGCCGATGAGGGCAACCACCTCGCCGCTGGCGACCCTCAGCGAGACACCGCGCACCGCGCTGACCGCGCCGTAGCTGACCGACAGGTCGCGCACCTCGAGAATGGCGGACTCGGGCTCTGGGGACTCGGTGACCGCGGCCAGCTTAGCCACCTCAGTGACCGCGTCGACGCCGGTCGTCCCTGGTGCGCTGGCGACCTCGCGCTCGCCGCCGGTGCCCAGATAGGCCTTGATGACTCCGGCGTCGGCCGACACCTCTTCTGGCGTGCCGTCCGCAATGAGGCGGCCGAAGTTGAGCACCGCCACTCGGTTGCAGACGCCCATCACCAACCGCATGTCGTGATCGATCAGGAGGAGCGTGAGCCCGAGTTTGTTCAGGCGCTCCATCAAGTCCCGCATACTCTGCTTTTCCGACAGATTCATCCCCGCGGCCGGCTCGTCGAGAATCAAGAGCCGTGGCTTGAGTGCCAGTGCGCGAGCGATCTCCAGGCGGCGCTGGTCGCCCTGAGACAACGTTCCTGCGACGCGACCGGCGATCTTGCGAGGGTCGAGCCCGCACGTCTCCACCAGCTCGCGTGCGTCGTTGACACGGGCTCGCTGATCGCGCCGGAACACCGGGAGTACCGCCAGTTGGGCGATGGTGTCGTCGGGGCGATGCAAATGCATCCCCACCATGACATTGTCGAGCGCGGTCAGATCCCGGAACAGGCGGATGTTCTGGAACGTGCGTGCGACGCCGAATGCGGCGATGCGGTGCGCGGAGAGCCCAGTCAACTCGTCCGCCTCCAGGAAGGCACGGCCAGCCTGGAAGGGTATGTACCCGGTGATCACGTTGACCAGCGTTGTCTTCCCCGCGCCATTGGGCCCGATCAGGCCCTGGATCGACCCCTTCTCCACCTCCAGGGACACACCGTCAACCGCGCGCACACCACCGAAGTGGCGCTTGACGCTATCCAGGCGCAGGAGCACGCGTGCGCACTCGCGGCCACCAGGCCGGTCGGAGGATCGCCAGGCCACCGCGACCCACGATCCCTTGGGGCCGGAAGACGATGACCGCGATCAGGATGGCGCCGCTGACGATGTCACGGTAGTTCGCGACCTGACGGATGATCTCCGGCAGCGTGGTGATGAACAGTGCTCCGACCACGGGCCCGAAGATGTTGCCCGTCCCCCCGAGAACCGCGAATGTCAGCACCTGCACTGTCCGCGGCACGCCGTACTCGTTCGGGTCGACGAAGAAATTGAGGTGGGACTCGAGCGCACCCGCAAACCCGGCCAGGACGGCGCTGACGACAAATGCGATCATCTTGTAGCGTGAGACGTTGATGCCCTGACTGAGTGCCGCCAGCTCGTCCTGCCGGATGGCCGCCCATGCGTGACCGAGTCTCCCCTTGGTCAGCCGCCAGAGCAGGAAGACGACGACTGCGACCGAGACCAGTACGATGTTGAGGCCGCCGAGTGGATCGGCATCGGGGTTGCTCAGACCCAGACCCTCGCCTGTGATAGGGAGGTTCAGGATCACCCCGAACCTCAGGGCCTCGATGAAACCGATGGTGGCGATGGCGAGAAACACTCCGCGCAAGCGCAGAACGGGTAATCCGACGACCAGTCCGGCGACCCCGGCGAAGAGCGTGCCGGCAACGATGCTCAGCGGCAGCGGCGTGTGCCACCTCTGGCCCATGACGACCGACGTGTAGGCGCCGATCGCCATGAAGCCTGGAGCAGCAAGCGAGAGCTGGCCCGAGTACAGCACCACGAAGATGGATGCCGCCAGGATACTGTTGATGCCGACCTGCGCGATCAGAAGGGTGTGCGAGTTATAGAAACCGACAGGGTCGGTGAACAGCTGAGTAAGGAAGTCCACGCGCTAGACCTTCTCGCGCAGGCGTGCGCCGAACAGGCCCTGTGGGCGGATCACCAGCACCAGGAAGAGCGCAGCGAAGGCGACGCCGGCGCGCGCATTGCTCCCCAGCGCCACCAGCGCCAGTACTTCGATCCCGCCGAGCAGGTATCCGCCCGCCACCGCCCCGGGGATGCTGCCGAGGCCGCCGAGGACGATCACGGCAAGGCCTCGCACCTCGACATTGTCACGTCCGATGTACGGACTGATGTCCCCGATGGCAAGCCCGAAGAGAATGCCCGCCAGACCGCCGAGCGCAGAGGAGATGACCAGGGTGAGCGTGATCATGCGGTCGACGTCGATACCCATCAGGCGCGCGGCGCGGGGATTCTCAGCCACAGCCCGCAGTCCACGCCCGACCTGCGTGAAGCGGATCACGTAGCCGAGCACCAGCATCAGCAGGATCGTGACTGGGATGATCGCGACCTTGCTCGCCTCTAGGGTGAGCCCAGCAACCTTCCAGGTGGGATTAGGCACGGCGTTGGCGGGAAAGCTGACCGAGTTGGCACCGTCGACCCAGAGCCAGGAGAAGAAACTCCCTGCGCGCCCCTGCTCGACGGCGGCGACGATGATCAGGGCCAGCCCAATGGTGGAGATGAGCGCGCTGATCGGCGGCGCGCCGCGGCGTCGCAGCGGCCGCAGGCAAACGTGCTCGATGACCAAGCCCATCAGCGCCGCGGCCGCGATGCCCACGACGCAGGCGATCCAAAAGGGCTGGCCATGGTTGACAACCATCGTGTACGTGACCGCGGCGCCGAGCATGAAGACGGCGCTGTGGGCGAGGTTGAGGATGTCCAGGACGCCGAAGACGAGCGTGTAGCCCACCGCAAAGAGGGCGTATATCGACCCGATGAAGATCGCGTTCAGCACCTGCTGCGCCAATGCGGTCTTCCTTCTCTCCGGCCGTCCCGGGTGGACCTCTACCGCTACTGCGTCGCGGAGGAACGCAGCGCAGTGCGCATCACGGTCTTACGACGGTTTGATCGTGTGGACCAGGGTAAAGCCACCCTGGCCGTCCATCTGGATGATCCAGACCGTCTGGTGGACGTCATGGGTTGAGGTGAACTGGAATGGCCCCATCGGCGCGTCGATCTTGACCTTCTCCATCGCGTCCCTCAACTTGGTGCGGTCGCCGGCGACGTTGCTGAAGCTGAGGTTGGCGCGCGAAGCGGAGTCAGCCAGGACCTTGATCGCGGCGTAACCCTGGGCCCCGAACTGGTCGGGGTCAGCGCCGTACCTGGCCCGGTACGCCGCCACGAAGCCGGCGTTGGACGTGAAGGTGTTGCCCAGGTACCACGCGCTGGCGCTTTGAGCTCCCTTGCCGTTGGCCCCAGCCTGCTTGGAGACGGTGGCGGTGTTGAACCCGTTGCCGCCCAGGAACTGCCCCTGCCAACCCTGATTGCGCGCCTCGGCCATGATCTTGGCCGGGATGCCGCCCAGGGAGGTGATGAAGATCACGTCGGGATTGAGCTGCACAGCCTGGGTCACGTAGGGTGACAGGTCCGCCTCGGCTTTCTTGAAGGGAATCGTCTTGAGCAAGGTGATGCCGTATGTGCCCACCGTGTTCTGGACGATGGTGCCTCCGTCGCTGGAGAACTTGTCGTCGTTGGCGACAAGCAACACGCCAGTCTTGGGGTGCTTGTCAGCAGCGTAGGACTGGATGTTGTCGGGGATGGCGGTTTCCTCGCCGAGGCTGTCGCGAAACACGTACTTGCACGCGTCCGTCTTCGGGAAGGTGCAGTCCGGGACGATGTGGATTCCGGTCGTGCTGACCGCGAGGATCGGGGTCCGCAGGCTCTCGGCCAGAGGGTGCACCGCGACGGCTGAGTTGGAGAGGGTCGGCCCCAACAGGGCCAGGTCCTGATCCTCCTGGATCATCTTCTGGGCCAGCTGCGCCGACTGCGCCTTGTCCGAGGCGTCGTCGTTGACCGTCAGTGCGATGATCGCCCCATTGACGCCGCCCGATTGGTTGATCTGGTCGACAGCCAGCTGCATGCCGTTGCGGGACTGCGGCCCATATACGCCACCGGCCCCGGTGATGGAAAGGATCGCGCCGAGCTTGAGGGTCTTGCCGGCGTAGGCCTTGGCGGCCACGCTGCCGCCGCTACTGCTTGTCGACCCGCATGCGGTGACGACTAATCCAGCTCCCAGTACTGATATGACCTGCTTGCGATTCATGCCTCTGTGCCCAACGCGACGGAGACGCGCATCCTATCCGAGCCAGCCCAGCACGGGCTGGCAAACTTGGCACCGTTCCGCTCCATGCCAGGCGGATCAGTAGCCCATCCCCTGCGGGGCTGTCAAGCTACCCGCTTCGGTCGGGACGGCGGCGGAGGCACCCGCACCCCCTGGTGCTCACAGACGTAGCGCAGCCGCTCCAACAGGCCGTCGACGATGCGGGGCCAGGTGAACTCGGCGGCGTCCCGACGCCCCGTCTCCCGCAGGTGGCGGGTCAGGTCGGGGCGCTCCACCAGGCCGCGCAGGGCACTGGCCACCTCGGCGCCATCGTCGGTCTCGACCACCAGGGCATTGGCATAGGGGCGGGCGTACTCCTCACCGGTGGCGCCGACCACCGCCACCCCGCCCGCCGCCATCGCCTCCAGACCGACCAGACCGAAGGGCTCATGGCCCGAGTTGGCCAGCACCGCCGTGGCCGCGGCATAGATCTGGGGAACCACCGCATCGGGAAGAAAGCTGCGCAGGTTGATGACCGCGTCGCCGTCGCTGTCACGAAGCGCGGTCGCGACGTCACCGGCGTCGCTGACCGGGGTGTCGAGGTCCATCACTCCGAGCCCATGCCGGCGGCAGCGAGCCAGGACCTCGGCACCGTGGGGCTCGATGCCGCCGCGCATCAGCAGACGGGCGGCGATCCCCTCGGCTCGCAGCTCTGCGACGGCGTCGACCGCCTGCAGCCACCGCTTGTCCGGGGTGAAGCGGCCGATCTTGAAGGCCAGGCAGGGCGTCCGCGCCGCTGTCGCGATCACCCCGGCAGCCCGAGCGTCGACCGGCGCCAGAGCGCTCTCCGGGATGCCGTTGTAGATCACCAACGGGTTGACACCCCACGGTCGCATGAGGTGCTTCATGTAGCGGCTGACGGTGGTGATGGTCGCGACATACTCGAGAAGCCCCCAGTTGATGCGCTCGAACCCGTACTGGTTGTTGGCGTTCCAGAGGAGCGCACAGCGGTCGCGCAGTCCGCGGCTGTGGAGCGCATTGCTGAGCAGCTCGGTGAAGCGGGCGGTCTGCCACTCCTCGCTGAGCACGGCGACGATCCGTCCGCGGGCGACCGCCGGCCCGATCACCTCGTCGATGAGGTGGGCCGGAAGGGTGATCTCGAGGTTGGCGATCTTCTCGGCCTCACCCTGGTAGACACCGGCGGGGTGACGGCGGCTGATGTCCTGCCCCCAGCGGACCAGCCGCAGCTCGCCGTCGGTCTCCCGGTGTGGCAGCGCCGGGTCACCGAGGAAGGCCAGGGTGGTGCTGAAGCCGAGCGCGGCGGTCGTCCGGCAGAGCTCGCGCGCCCGCACTCCCAGGCCGCCGGCCTGACTGTAGGGATCGGGGCCTTCGAGGCTGACCATGACCAGCTCGAGCGTGTCCGGCGTGAACACGGCCGGAGTGTGGAGGATCGTGGCCGCGCGGTGCGAGCGCGGGCACGCGGCGCCGGTCGCCGCGGCCGCAGGCCTAGCGCCGCTGCGGCAGCGCCGGTCCCGTCACCGGTGATGTGTCGCGCGTGGCCACAGCCGGGTCAGCCGGCGTCGCGGTGGCGACGCGGTCGGCCGCAGTCCGAGCGGCCTCCGGGGGATGCAGCTCGGCGTTGACCGCCGCGGCGAGCATCAGGATCTGGGCAACGAAGTACGCGTAGGTCAGCACCAGGAAGAAGAGCGCGAAGGTCGCTCCGTAGTTGGAGAACCCGTGGTTGAGACTGAAGTACAGCGGGAACAGCAGGTTGAACCCCTCGAAGAGCGCACCGGCGGTGAGGGCGCCCGGAAGCACGTCGGACCACCGTTGCCTGCGGTTGGGGACGAAGAGGTAGATGGCGGCAAAGAGCAGAGCGCCATCGGCGACACCGAGGGCGATCTGCAGCAGCGTGCCGGCAGGACCGCTGGTGAGAAAGGTCGGCGTGTCGGGAAGCTTGCCGAGGATGGACAGGATGCTCGATGACGACACCGCTGGGATGATCAGGACGGTGAACAGCAGGATCATCCGGAAGGCCATCAGCCGTTGAGGGATGAAGTCGCGCGGCTTGCTCGGGCACAGCTCGTTGAGCGCCTGATCGATGGCGCCGAAGAGCGCGGATCCGCTCCACAGCAGTCCGATGAAGCTGACGACGGCGAGCGGTCCGGCCGCGGTGCGGAAGCTGCGCAGCGCGTTGACCACGGTGCCGCCCTGGTCGCCCGGGAACGCGCTGGTGAGCTCGTGCTCGATGCGCGGACCGGCACCCTGCATCACCAGACCGAGGATGGTGATCGCCACCAGGACGATCGGAAAGAAGGCGAACAGCAGGTTCCAGGCGATCACCGTGGCCCAGGTGGGGCCGCGGGCGGTGAGGTAGCGCCGCACCACGCGCGCCGGGAAGCTCTGCAGCAGACGGTCCTTCATCGCTGCACCGCCAGAGCCTGCGGCCATTCGCCGCACCTGGCCCGAGCCGGCATCCACATTGGATTATCTCCTGATACCGAAGATATCAGCACGGAACCTGGTGGGGCACTCACCGGCGCCGACCGGCCGCGCGTTCGGCGCGCGTTCGGCCGCGCGGATGTTCGCTCGTTTGATGCGTGCGAACCGTATCCCGCGAACGTGCCGCTCGTTATCACAGGAGTGATCGTAGAGAGAGATAGCACGAGGGGGCCGGCACACACGGGGGTGCAATGCCATGACAACCCCGATCCCCGTCGAGCAACGTCTCCACCGCCGGAACGGGCCCGGGCGAGAGCCACCGCGCCGGCCGGCGCTCGACCCGGCGCTGTCGCTACCGGGTGAGAACCTCGAGACCGCTGATCGCAGCGCGGCCTTCTACTGGATGTGTGTGTACGGCGAGCTGCTCCGCTTCCAGGAGCGCTTCATCGCGCGGTTTCTCGGCGACGCACCCGGACGGTCCGGTGCCGATGCCATGCCGACCACAGAGGCGCTGAACGTGCTCGAACGGGCGCGCGACCAGCTCGAAGCACGCGTCTACTTCTGGCGGCGCCGGCTGCTCGACGCAAGGTGATTGACGAAGCGCGCCACCTGGTCCAGTGCGTCGTCGAGGACGGCGAGCAGCCCGTGACCGACGCCCGGGTAGGTGATCAGCTCGGCGCTGGCGAGCACCCCCACCGAGCGGCGCAGCAGCTCGATCCGCGCGAAGGGATCCGACTCGCCTGAGAGCAGGAGCACCGGGCAACCGATGTGCGCCCAGTGCTCGGTGCGCAGGCTCTCGGGATGGCCAGGACGGTGCAGGGGATAGCTGAGCAGAACGAGCCCGGTTACCAGCTGCCGGGCCGCCAGCATGCTGGCGACGCGGCCACCATAGGAGTGACCTCCGATCACCACCGCCTCCGGGCGCTCGCCGAGCATCGCGGCGAACACGGGCACCGCTCGCTCGGCGTTGCCGCGAGGTAGGTCGACCGCGCTCGCCTCGACGTGCCGCCGGCGCAGTCCCTCGACGTGCGGACGCATGCTCGCTGCCGTTCCCGAGGCGCCGTGGCCCAGCAGCACCGGCAGCGTCACGCGGTGACGAAGTCGCGGGAAAAGAGGTTGTTGAAGGCTTCCATCAGGGTGGGATGGGCGAGGATGGCATCGCGGAGGGCGGTGTACGGCAACCCGCCCATGATCGCCATCTCCATCGCCGACATCATCTCGCCACCCTCGATGCCGAGCACGCAGAAGCCGAGGATGCGGTCGCTCTCACCGTCGACCACCGCCTTCATGAAACCGCGCGGCTCAGCGGTCTCGAGGGCGCGGGCGACGGAGTTCATCCCCATGCGTGCCACCCGCACCTTGCGGCCCTGGGCGCGCGCCTCCTCCTCGTGCAGGCCGACGCCGGCGAGCTGAGGATCGATGAAGACGCAGTACGGGACAAGGCGACCCTCGATGCTTGCCTCACCTCCCTCGATGAGATTGGTGCGCGGAAGTCGGCATACGAGATGTGGGTGAAGGCGGGTCCCGGCTTGACATCACCGACCGCATAGATGCCGGCAACGTTGGTGCGCAGACGATCGTCGACCACCACGAAGCCCCCCTCGGTGCGCACCCCCGCGGCCTCGAGACCCAGGTCCTCGGTGTTGGGGGTGCGGCCCACCGCCACCAGGAGATGAGAGCCGGCGATCTCGCGCTCGCCACCCGCACCGCTGACGCCGAGGCTGACGCCGCCTCCGGGAGCCCCGTTGACGTGCGTCGCCTCAGTATCGAGCAGGATCTCGATCCCGTCCTCGCGGAGAAGGGCGGCGACCGCGTCGGCGACGTCCGCGTCCTCGCGGGCGAGCAGGCGCGGACCGCGCTGAACCACGGTGACCGCGCTTCCAAAGCGCCGGAACATCTGAGCGAACTCCATCCCGACGTAGCCGCCGCCGAGCACCACCAGGTGCTGGGGCACGGTGTCGAGCTCCATGATCGACGTGGAGTCGAGGGTCGCGACACCGTCGAGACCGGGAACCGAGGGTCGCGCCGGTCGGGCACCGGTGTTGATCACGATGGTCGGCGCGCTCAGCTCGCGCCGCTCGCCGGCGTGCTCGACCACCACCCGCTGGGGACCGCTGAAGCAGGCATTGCCGCGCACCAGATCGACGCCGCCCGCGGTGATGGCGCGCTCGCTGCCGCTCCGAAAGCTGTCGACGATGTCGCGCTTGCGCCGGCGCACGACCGCCATGTCGATGTCGATGGGACCGGTGCGGACGCCGTAGTCGGCGCCGCGGCGAGCCAGGTGGGCGACGCGTGCCGACGCCACCATGGTCTTGGTCGGGGTGCAGCCCTCATTGATGCAGGTCCCGCCCACGTGCACCCGCTCGACCAGAGCGGTGCGCCTGCCCGACCCCGCCAGCGCCGTCGCCAGCGGCCCCGCCGCCTGTCCGGAGCCCAGGATGATGGCGTCATACGCTGTCGTCATCGGCATCTCCCCCGTGCTGACCGGTCCGGCGGACGCGACGGTCGCTGATGGTAGCCCCGGCCCCGGTGGCACGGCCCCCCGGCATCGCGGAACAATGCGCGCCATGGACTACACCCACCTCGGCCGCTCGGGACTGTCGGTGAGCCGCCTCTGCCTGGGAACGATGAACTTCGGACCCCTGACCACTGAGGAGGACTCGCACGCCATCATGGATCACGCCCTCGACCAGGGCTTCAACTTCTTCGACACCGCCAACGTCTACGGTTGGCGCAAGGGCGAGGGCTGGACCGAACAGATCATCGGCCGCTGGTTCGGCCAGGGCGGCGGCCGGCGCGACCGGGTGGTCATCGCCACCAAGCTCTACGGCTCGATGGGCGACTGGCCCAATCAGACCTTTCTCTCCGCGCTCAACATCAGGCGCGCCTGCGAAGAGTCACTCCGCCGCCTCCAGACCGATCACATCGACCTCTACCAGATGCACCACATCGACCGGAGCACGCCGTGGGACGAGATCTGGCAGGCGATGGAGGTCCTGGTCCAGCAGGGCAAGGTGCTCTACACCGGCTCCTCCAACTTCGCCGGCTGGCACATCGTCCAGGCGCAGGAGACCGCTCGCGCCCGCCATTTCATGGGACTGATCAGCGAGCAGTCGCTCTACAACCTTGCCCAGCGGAGCATCGAGCTCGAGGTGCTGCCCGCCTGCCGTGACTACGGCGTCGGTGTCATCCCCTGGAGCCCGCTGATGCGCGGCATGCTCGGCGGCATCCTGCGCAAGTCGAAGGAGGGACGCAGCGCCTCGGATCTGACCCAGCAGCTGTTGGAGAGACATCGCTCGCAGGTCGAGCAGTACGAGGCCTTCTGCGACCAGCTCGGCGAGCAGCCCGCCAACGTCGGCCTCGCCTGGCTGCTCCATCGTGAGGGCGTCACCGCGCCGATCGTTGGGCCCCGCACCATGGAGCAGCTCGATGGCGCGCTCCGCGCGCTGGAGATCAAGCTCGGCGAGGAGGAGATGCGGCGGCTCGACGAGATCTTCCCGGGGCCGGGCGGTCCGGCACCAGAGGCCTACGCCTGGTAGGTCCGGCTCTCCCCGGGCGGTGTCATCCCGCCCCGGAGCAGGTCTCCCTCGCCCGACGGCCCGGGCCCGGGTGAGCTCGGCAAAACTGCGGCGACCCGTATCCCGCCGGTGCTCCCGAGCGACCCCGATGCAGACAGCCTGCCGTCCTCGAGGACACCGGCCGACCGCGTCGAGTTCGGGGGACGGATGTTCATGACCGGCAATGAAGGGGGTCGCCGCACGGCGGCCCCCTTCTTCACACAGGGTGGGCGATATGCGGGCGGACATCGCCCCGTCCTTCCTCTAGGGCCCTACACTGATGACCGCCGCAGCCGGGATCATCCGGCCTCCGGTGGCTTGGCCCCGTGTTCGTGGCCACAGCAGAGAGGTTGGGACCAAGCCGTCGATGAGCCAGCTGAGCCAGGTGGCGATCACCCTGCCGGGGGCGGCGCTCACGAGCAGCAGCGCGGTCGAAGCCGCGCGCCGCGGTGAGGCCGCCGGCTGGGACTGGCTCTTCGACCGCTATTACAGCCTGGTCTGCCGCTATGTGATGGCTCGGGCAGATGATCGCGAACTGGTCGAAGACATCGCCCAGGAGGTGTTCGTCGCCGCGGTGCGCACCATCGCAAGCCTGCGTGACACGTCCGAGCCCGGGATCGAGGGATGGCTGCTGGGCATCGCGCGCAACAAGGCGATCGACGTCATCCGCCGCCGGCGGCGCCAGCGGCCGGAGGGAGGAGCGCCGCCCGCCGCGCCCGACGCCGCCGAGATGGCCGTCTCGCGCCTGTCGGCCTTCGAGCTGCGGCGGGCGATGGAGCGCCTCAACGACGACCAGCGCGACGTGCTGGTGCGCCGCTTCGTCCTCGATCAGTCCCTGGAACAGGTCGCGGCGGCGACCGGACGTCCGGTCGGGGCGGTCAAGTCGATGCAGCATCGGGCCCTGGCAGCGTTGGCGCGACACCTTCCCGAGGAGCAGCGGTGAGCGATCTGAGCCCTCGCATGGCCGTCGCCTTCGCCGACCTTCGGGCTGACAGCCAGTTCGTCCCCGACGCGGCTCGTCGATCCCGCGCTCGGGTGGCCATGCACGAGGCCAGGGCTGAGCATGCGTCGCGGCCCGCTCTCGCCGCCTGGTGGGAGACGGTGCGCCGCCCGCTGCGAGTGGCCGCTCCAGTGGTGGCCGTGGCTGGGGCCACCTGGCTGCTGATGGCCGGCTGGTCGGCGCCGGCGGGGACGCCGCTCCATCCCCTGCGGCTGGCGCGGGAGGAAGCACAGCTGGCGTTGCCGGGAAGCGACCGGGTCGGCCTGGAATTGAGTTTCGCCGAGGACCGCCTGCGTGAGGCGGCGGCCGGACCGGACCCCGTGGCGTCCCTGCAGGAGGCGGCCTCGCTGTTGGCGGATGCTCGCGTGCACCTGCCGTCCAATCACACCACGCCAGTCTGGCGAACGTGGCAGGCCGATGTGGAGACCCTGAGCCGGACCAAGCAACAGCTCGCGCCGAGCGGTACCACGACCTCGCCGTCGAGCACCACCGTGAACAGCGGCGGGCCCCCTCCCGTCAAGGCCTCGGTGTCCTCGAGCGTGGGCTCGACCACCACCACCACATCCTCGAGCAGCCGCTCATCGTCGCGGAGCACCTCGTCACGCAGCACCTCCTCTTCCAGTCCCAGCTCCGCCTCGTCCACCACGAACGCCGAGTCGAGCTCGGTCACCACCAGCGACTCGATCAGCACCGTCTCGGATTCACCGGCCGTATCCGTGTCGTCCGACACCTCCGCGCCACCACTGCTGGTCGAGGCCGGCATGACGTCGAGCACGTCGACGAGCACATCGACGTTATCCGGGGGACGCTGACCGACTCCGATCGCGGTCCAGGGAGGCCCCGGGGAGGGCGGCGGCAGAGCCGCCGCCGCAGAGGGAGGGGATGAGGGAAGGGTCGGCTGGCGGGCGCTGACCCTCCGCCTCAGTCGGAAGTCTCGCCGGGCGCCGCCGACAGAGCCTTCGACACCACTGTCACGGCCGGCGACGCCGCCGTGACAGATGGACGACGGTACCGGCCGGCGATCGGAGCGTCAGAGGCGGCGACCACGGATGCGGTCGAGGTCGAAGCGGGCGGTGTTGGCGATCGCCATCACCGCGATCACTCCCGCCTGCAGCGGGTCGGTCACCACCAGGTCGCAGGCGTCCACCACCGAACCCACCTGGTTCAGCGAGATCACCGGGATCCCCTGACCGCGTACCTCACGCACCGCGTCGGCGATCTCGCCTCCCATCAGGCTGCCGGCGAGCACCAGGGCGCGGGCCCGCGGCAACCGGGTGACGGCGCGCACCGCCTCGGCGATCTCCGCCTCCCCGACCAAGGGGATGGTGTCGACGCTGATCCGCTCTCCGCGGATGTTGTGGCGGTCCGCCTCCTGCACCGCACCGCTGGCGACGGCGGCGACCTGGGCGCCGCCGCCGATGACGATCAGGCGCGCTCCGAAGATGCGGCCGAACGGCCGCGGTTCGCTGCACTCGAGCACCTCGGGAAGCGACCGCAGGCGCTCCGCCACCGCGTCGACGCCGGCCGAATCGACCTCGAAATAGATGTTGGCGACGCCGTCGTGGGTGGCCCCGGTCTCGACGGTTGCGAGGTTGGCGCCGAGCGCGGCGATCTCGCCGGTGAGGCGGTGGAGCAGACCGGCCCGGTCGGTGCAGCGCAGGTGGAGGCCGCTGGTTGGCATCGCCCCATGGTGGCACGGACCGTTGCCGATCAGAGCCCCAGCACGCCGGCCGCGTTGCCGCCGACCACGGCGGCGTGATCGGCCGGAGCGAGGTCGAGGGCGGCGAAGCTCCGCAGGTAACGCTGCGGGTCGAGCAGCGGATGGTCGCTTCCGAAGAGCAGCCGGTCGGCGCCGCAGAGCTCGACCACGGCGCGGTAGGCCGAGTCCCGGTAGAGCAACGGGACGGCGGCGGTATCGAACCACAGCCGCCGGCACAGCTCGCGTACCTCGGGCATGTGGGCATAGAAGGGCAGGCCGCCGCCCAGATGGGCGCAGATGACCCGCAGATCGGGATGACGCTCGACCACGCCGGCGACGCGGGCCGGGGTGGCGGTCCCCTTGCCGGGATAGCCGTGTCCGACCGGCTCGCTGCAGTGGAGGGTCAGCGGCAGCGACGCCGCCGCCGCCGCCGCCGCCAGCGGCGCCGTGACCGCGGCATCCTCGAGCGACCATCCCTGGGCGTCGGCATTGAGCTCGCCCAGGCCGCGCAGGCCGAGCCGGGCGCAGCGGGCGACCTCGCGGCGGCAGCTCCCCGGATCGGCCGGCTGCACGCAGCCGAAACCGATGAGCCTGCCTGGATACCGCCGCATCGCCGCTGCCAGATAGTCGTTCCCCTCGGCGCACAGAGCGGGGTCGGCGAACGGCCAGGTGAAGCAGACGGCGGTGTCGATCCCGGCCTGGTCCATGACCCGCACCACCTCATCGGCCGAGGCGACTCGATCGCGCGAACCGACATGGCAGGCCCCGAACCATGGGTCGGTCGCACAGATGATGTCGAGATTGTCGCGAACACGATCGGGAAGGATGTGGACGTGGGCGTCGACGATCATCCCAGCCACCGGCCCTCGGCGAAGACGGCAGCGCCAAAGGCAAGGAGGCCGGCGGAGGCGGTGACCAGGACGCTCCTCCAAGCCGGCCGCGCCCGGGTGACGTCGGCCAGCAGGATGAGGAGCGGGAACATCGCCACCTCGTAGCGGGGGACCGAGCGCCAGAACGACAACGAGGTGGCCATCAGGTACACCGCGGTGGTGTAGGCAGCCAGGGACACCGGGAGCCGCCCCCGCCGGCACCACCACCAGGCGAGCACACACCCGACCGCGCCACCGATGCCGAAGACCAGCTCGGGCGCGAAGACAGCTGTCAGCGAGGCCGGGGCCCTGCTGTTGACGACAACGTCCCAGGTGGTGCGCGCCCCGGTCCAGGGCCACGCCGCGGCGTGGCCGAAGGACGGCGACGACTGGGCGTGCAGGTAGGCGAGCGCGTCACCGCTGTGCACGCTGGTGTAGACCCCGAAGAGGAGCAGGGGCAGCGGGACCAGGAGGACGAGCACGAGTCGAGCGTCACCCCGGCCGCGGCGACCCCGCCGGAGGTGCTCGAGGAGCAGCGCCGGCGCCAATGCGAGCCCGGTGACGCGCACCGAGCCGGCGAGGGCGCCGATCACGCAGGCCGCTGCAAAGGATCGGTGGCGCGCGTGATAGAGGCATGCCGCCGCCGCCGCCAGGAAGGCACTCTCGCTGTAGACGGCGATCAGGAAGAAGGCGAAGGGATAGAGGGCCAGGCACCAGGCGGCGAATCGCCCATCGCCCCGGTCCCGCTCGGCCTCGATCAGCCTGGCGACGTAGAACAGCCCGATGGCGGAGCAGATGGCGCTGACGATCAGTCCGGCGGCGACGGCGTCGGGGATCACCAGCATCAGGGCGCGGATCAGCAGCGGATATCCCGGCAGAAAGCCGGTCAGATAGCCGCCATGGTCGAGGCGGAAGTCGAGTTGAGACGGATAGCCGTGCTCGGCGATGGCGACGTAGCTGCCGGTGTCCCAGCGGTCGAACGCGGCGCGCAGCTCGGAGGCGCCGGGAAAGCCGGTGGAGGTGCTGAGCTGCCACGTCACCAGCACCGGCACCAGCAGTCCCAGCAGGTGCGCCACCGCCCACGGCGCGGCAACGGCTCGCCAGGTGGCGAGACTCTCGCGACCGCGGGTCGCCGCCGCCATGGCCCTCCCCTGGGCGAGGGCCATGCTGAGAGCGCTCATCGCACCTCCGGCGGCGCCATCGGCGTCGCCATCCGTCGCACTCGGGCGAGCTCGCCGAAGGCGCGCAGCACCACGCGCGGATGAGTGCCGGTGGCGACGCCGCTGGTGCGGGGGTGATGACTCACGGGAACGTCGACGATCCGATAGCCGGCGCGATGAGCCCGCAGCAGCAGCTCGGTGGAGACCATGGCACCGTCGGCGGTCAGGCCCACGCCGACCGCGCGCGGGAAGAGCTTGAAGCCGCAGTTGATGTCCGCCGCCAGCCGGCCGACGCTGAGCCGCACCAGGGCGAAGAAGGCTCGGTTGCTGAGCCTGCGCCCGAGTGGGTCGCTGCGGCTGACCCGGTGACCGGCGACCACCGCGTCGTGGCCGTAGTGGGGCAGCAGCAGCGCGAGGTCGGCGGGATCGAACTGGCCATCGCTGTCGAGCAGCCAGATGGCCTCACTCCGCGCCGCGCCGAACCCGCTGCGAAGGGCGGCGCCGTAACCGCGATTGACGGGATGGGCCACCACGCGCATCTCGGGAAGCTCGCTGGCGAGCGCCCGCACCGTGTCGCCGGTGCCATCGTGGCTGCCGTCGTCGACGACGATGATCTCCCACTCGACAGCACCGCTCCGGCGCAGCACGCCGTCGACGCGACGTGCGGTGCTGGCGATCACCGCCGCCTCGTTGTACGCGGGAAGGACGGCGGTGATGCTCCGCGGCCTTTCGCTCATGCGCGGCGCACATCGTAGATGACGGTGTTCCCGGCCCGGGTCAGGATCGGGAAGTGTGCCGACCACCACGCCTCGCGCAGGGCGAGGCCGTGACCGGGGTCACGCTCCCAGGCGCCGATCTCCACGTAGGAGACACGGTAGCGCCGCAACAACCCGGGAACCGGGCATTCGCTCTGGCTGTCGGCGCAGCCGCGGTACATGGTGACGACGTCGGCCGGCCTGGTGCCGAAGTCGATGCCGTAGCTCCAGAGCCAGCCGCCGTATCCCAGCACCGCGCTGCGTCCCCCCAGGGTGAGCACCGGGTCGTCGGGCTTGCCACCGGTGAGGAACACCGCGTGGGGATCGGTCGATGTCCTGACGGTGGCCGCGAGAGCCTGGTCGTCGCGGCTCGCCCAGACGAACGGGGACTGCGGCATCAAGCGGCCCAACGCGTCCGGCGCGGGCGGCGGCGACCCCGGCCCATGCAGACCGGGAAGAAACTGCAGCATCACCACCGCGCCGGTGCCCAGCAGGGTCACCAGGGTTGCGGTGGCGACCAGGGCGCGCCAGCGGCCGCGCCGCCACCAGCCCACCAGCCAGGCGCCGGCGAGGATGCCGGCGGCGAGCTGCCAGTAGACGAGCAGCTTGGTGTTGTCCCAGTCCCAGGTCTGGAAGACGACCACGTTGGCGAGTGCGAACACCACCAAGAACGGCAGACACCAGCGCAACGCCTCGTCCGACACCGTCCCCAGCGCTCGCGCCGCGGCAGGGCCGACTCGCAGCCACCGCGCCCGACGCGCCGGCGAGGCCAGCAGAAGCACGGTGCACAGGGGCAACAGCACTCCGGTGTTGATGATCCAGAAGGCCCACCAGCTCGGGCTGACCAGCACCCGCACCGAGGTCACCGCGGCCCGTACCCCGCCGGCCACGCTGAGATCGAAGCGCGGGGTGCTGCACCGGTCGTCGATGCAGGTGCTGGCCGCCTGCGACAGCCAGCCGGGTTCGAACCACGGAAAGACGTCGCTGCCGTAGGGCCCGGTCGGCGACCCGTGACCGCCGAGGGCGAGCTGTACCAGGCGGGGCACGGCGACCACGAAGGCGGCGCCCGCGAATCCCCACCACTCGCGGCGCCGGTACCGCCAGGCCACCAGCGGTAGCGCCAGCACCAGGGCGATCAGCGAATGGACATGGAAGAGCGGCAGCAGCCCCGCCAGCGCCCCGGCCACGAGGAACACCGGCCAGGCACGGGCGGGCTCCCGCACCGCGGCGGCGAGCAGCAGCAGCACCGCCACCGTCATCGCGAACCCGAAGACGAAGGACCGCTGAGGGAGCCACCAGGCGAGCAGCGGCGTGTACCAGTCCAGGTTTCCGAACGGTTGCTGCTGCGACGCGGCCTGCAGCCCGTCGTAGGCACGTGGCTGGGACGCGATGGTGTCGGGGATGTGCCGCACCACCGCGACCACCGTGCCGGGATGGAGCAGCGCGGTGGCGGGACTGCACTGCGCCGCCTCCATGCCGGCGCGGCTGCAACCGTCCCACCAGAGGCCGGCGGCGCCGAGCCCGCCGCCGAGCAGGCAGACCGCGATGGCGACGACACCGGCGGCGGTCGAGCCGGTGAGCCGGCGGGTCAGCGAGACCACCAGCACGGTGGCGGCGACCATCAGCAGGGCGCCGGGCACCGCCAGCGCCGCCTCGACCCCCCACCCCAGGGTCATCAGCATCCCCGACTGGAAGTCGGGCATGAACGGGTAGCGCAGCGCGGTGCCGCTGAAGATCGGGTTCTGCGGCGGCAGGTTGTGCCCCGCGGCGAAGCTGCTGGCGGTGGTCGCGTGCAGCGACCAGTCGGCCCACACCGTGCTGAAGCCGGCATCGATGGTGCCGCGCTCTCCGACGAACAGGGTGTGGGCGAAGAGCACCGCGGCTCCGGCCACGCTCAGCGCCGTCACCCCGGCCATCACCCCGAGCTCCACCGTCCGGCGCCGGGCGCGCAGCTCGCTCCACGAGTCTCGCCAGGGCCGCAGCGGATCCCCGGTGCCGAGGGAGATGCGGGCGGCTACCACGCCGAGGAGCAGTGGCCCGGCGAGCACCGTGCCGCTGGTCATCCCCGCGATCAGGGTGGTGAAGAAGGCGGCGACAGCTCCACCCGCCAGCCCGGTCACCACCGCGATGGCGATCCGCTCCTCGAACCGCAGCGGCATCCGCAGCAGCGAGGCCACCGCCGCTCCCGCCACCGCGGTGAGCAGCCAGTACAGCGCCACCACCGCCGTCACTGCCAGCAGGGAGTGTCGTTGTGCGCCTGATTGGTCGCTGTGCAGTCGGTGAGCCAGATCCGCTGGTTGTGATCAGCGGACGTCTGCGGCGCCCCCGTCCAGACCGGGTAGAAGAAGATGAAGGCGGCGACGACAACTCCCACCGCGGCCCAGGCAGCCGGTGCCAGGCTGACCACGCGACCGCCGATCTGCAGCCGCTGCCGCCGCAGCGCGGTGAGCGCATAGGCGAGCGCGAGGACCGCGAAGATGAGCGCTCCGAGCATGTGGTAGTAGAAGAGGACGCGATGCTGGTTGCCGTCGACCCACATCAGCCAGGCGGCCAGGTAGCCGAGAACGATGAAGGCGGGCACGAATCGCCGCGAGATCACCGCGGAGAGGGTGAGCAGGCCGCAGAACAGACCCATGGCGATGAAGGCGAGATTGAAGCCGGCTCCGGGATGCACCTTCACCGTCTGGCCATGCTCGGCGTGCTGGTAGAGGACGATCATCGCGGTCAGCGCGGCGAGTCCGAGCCCGGCAACTCCCAGCCGCCAGCGTAGGTCACCCGATGTCGCCCGCCACACGCAGAAGAGCAGGGCCGGGATGGCGAGCCACCACACGGCGGGATTGCCCATGTCGGTGATCCATCCCGTCTCGGCGGCGCCGGACGCAGTCTTGAAGCTGGTGTAGTCGGCGTAGAACAGCACCGGATGGAGGACCGCCGGCCACGTGTACCAGTCGGACGAGTAGGGATGGGTGTGGCACTCGACCTGGTGGTACTGCAGCGACGCCTGCATGTCGGCGTAGATGTTGCGCAGCGCCCGTGCCGGATCGGGAAGGGTGACGCCGCCGGCATGGAGAACGGGGATGGGGTCGTGCTCGGTGCTGGAGACGGTCAACCCGCCCTGCACGGTACAGCCGTCGAAGTGGAAGACCTGGTTGTGGTCGATGGTCAGGTAGCGCGAGAAACAGGCGGAGAAGACCGCGCCGGCGACCAGCAGCGCCGCCAGGTAGTGCAACCCCGGCCGCGCGCCGGCGGCGTCGCGCCACATCACCGCCTCCCCCCGGCCGGGCGCGGCGATCCGTTGCAGGACGGCAGACCGTCGCACCAGCCAGGGTTCGAGGAAGCGGGCCGCGATCAGTGAGGCGGCCACCACCAGCGGCGCCAGCGCCGTCAGCTTGGCGCCGAAGGCAAGGCCCGCCACCACCGCCATCAGGTACAGCGTCACCACCCATTGCGTGCGGGTCCGCGCCTGCCAGTGGAGCAGGAACGCGAAATAGAGCAGGGCCGCGAAGAAGATGGCGATGATGTCGATGACGCCGGTGCGTGACTCGACGAAGGCGAGCCCGTCGAGACAGATGAAGAGCGCCGCGGCGGTGGCGAAGAAGCGATCGCGCCGCAATCGCATGGCGATCAGGTAGATCAGCCCCACCAGCAGACTGCCGGCGATGGCGGTGCTGAGCCGCCAGGTCCACGAGGTGAAGCCGAAGAGCGCGATCGGCGGCGTCATCAGCAGCTTGGCGAGCGGCGGCTCGGGATCGAAGTAGTCGACGCGGTGCAGGTCCTTGGCGGCGTCGACGGGGAAGTACACCTCGTCGAAGACGAAGCCGCACTCTCGCCGTGGAGAGCCGCCCGGGCCGACGGGCACGTTGTCGACACAGCCGGTGGCATTCACGGGGAAGGCGAGCCCCGAGAGCGGCGTTGTCGGGTGGTTGCTGAGCGGGCGGGGAATCGCGTCGGGAAAGATCGGGCTCAGCAGCCGCAGCAGGAAGGCCAGCACCACCAGGCCCACCGCCAGCCCGACGTCGACCCGGGTCAGGCCGAGAAAGGCGCGAGCTCCAGGATGGGGCACCGGCCCGAGCGGCAGGGTCGCTCGCGTCTCGGTGGCGGGACGGGCGGTGGTGTCCGCCGGGGTCACCGTCGTCGCCTCCGCGCCCCCCGGCTCGCCCCGGCCCCCGGACCCGATGCGGCCGGCCTGACCCGCTCGATGTCGGCGAGCAGGCGATCGGCGTCGACCACCGGCACCACCAGCGAGTCCTCGATCACGAACTTCCTACCCAGGCCACGCCGGAGCGCGTCAAGCTCATCGGGATCGCCGCCGAGCCGGAGCATCAGGGCGGGCTCGTCCAGCCACCGCCGTCCCCGGCCGGGGAGGAGGCGCCGCCGGTCGGGGCGGTCGAACACCGTGCCCAGGCGGGCGACCCGGGCCCGGCGAACCCGGTCGAGAGGAACCCGCTGGCGGCGCCCCATGATGTGGACGACCAGCTCGTCGCCCTCGACGGTCAGGTAGGTGAAGCGCTGGCGCAACCAGAGCGATGCCGCGATCCCGTAGAGAAACACCGACATCACCGGGTAGAGCCCGACCCCGCTGCTTGGTCTCAGCAGCAGGGTGAAGGCGGTGGTGAGCAGGAAGACAGTGGCAAACAGCAGCAGCAGCAGGCGATTCCCGCGCCAGCGGACGACGTCGTAGAGGATGGCGTGGCGGCTGGGCATGGCTGGAGGCGGGGGGAGCATAACCCGACCCCGCCACCCGGACCGGCGCCGATCGGAGTAAACTGCGCAGAGCAGCCAGGCTCACACTCGTTTACAAGTCTGCATGGGTTCCTTACAGCCCCGGGGACGGGCTGGGGACTAGAGTCGTTCTGCGGCGTCGAGTGCCGCCCCGAAATTCGAAGCTCATTCCCTTCCTTGGACAGGCCGGTGGGTTCACTCGCCGGCCTGTTCGATTTAACCCGTCACCGCCGGCGCGACCGGCTGCGGACCCGCTCGACCGCCTCACCCCAGGCGGCGTAGCTCTCCGCCGGCCGCCGGCCCGGCGTCGCCGGCTCGAATCGGCGCCCGGGGCGCCACCCGGCGGCCACCTCCTCGGGCCCGGCCGCCAGCCCCTCGCCCACCGCCGCCAGCCAGGCGGCGCCGACGGCGGTGGTCTCGGTCGAGGCCGCGCGGGCGACGGGGATCCCCAGCAGGTCCGCCTGAAACTGGCAGAGGCCATCCATCACGCTGGCACCGCCGTCGACGCGAAGCTCGGAGAAGGCGATGCCACCGGTGGCCTCCATCGCCTCGACGACGTCGCGGGTCCGGAACGCCATGGCTTCGACCACGGCGCGGACGAGGTGAGCGCGGGCCACACCGGCGGTGAGCCCCAGCAGGGCTCCGCGTGCATCGGGGTCCCAGTAAGGGGCGCCAAGACCGCTGAGGGCGGGGACGAAGATGCAGCCGTGACTGTCGGGAACGCTGTCGAACAGCGGTCCTGCCTCGGCGGCGCTGCCGAGCAGCCCCAGCCCGTCGCGCAGCCATTGCAACCCGGCTCCGGTCACAAAGATGCTGCCCTCGAGGGCGAAGGTGTCGGCATCCCCCAGCCGCCAGGCAACGGTGGTGAGCAGGCCGTGTCCCGGATCGACGGCCGCGGCGCCGATGTTGGCGAGCACGAACGAGCCGGTGCCGTAGGTGTTCTTGCTCATCCCCGGACGCAGGCACGCCTGACCGAAGAGAGCCGACTGCTGGTCACCGGCCAGCCCGGCGATGGCGATGCGTCGACCGCCGAACGCATCCGGATCGGTCACCCCGATGCGGCCGGCGCTGGCGACGACCTCGGGGAGCATGGCGCCGGGAACTGAGAACAGCCGGCAGAGCTCCTCGCTCCAGTTGCGGGTGTGGAGGTCGTAGAGCAGCGTCCGGCTGGCGTTGGACGCGTCGGTGGCCAGCGTCCGTCCCCCGGTGAGGCGGGCGACCAACCAGGCGTCCACGGTTGCGGCGCAGAGCTCGCCTGCCTCCGCCCGAAGCCTCAGCTCGGGTCGCTCGCGCAGCAGCCACTCCAGCTTGGTGGCACTGAAGTACGGGTCGAGCAGCAGGCCGGTGCGCCGGCGCACCTCGGGCTCATCGCCGGCCTCGCGGTGGGCGGTGCACAGATCGGCGCTGCGCCGGCACTGCCAGACGATCGCCGGCGCCACCGCGCGCAGCGTGTCGCGGTGGAAGACCACCAGGGTCTCGCGCTGATTGGTGATCCCCAGGGCCGCCGGCTTGGCCCCGTCGGCGAGCAGCTCGTCGCTGGCCCCGAGCACCGAGGCCCAGAGCGCCTCGGCGTCCTGCTCCACCCAGCCGGGTCGGGGATAGCTCACCGGCACCTGGCGGTAGGCGCGTCGCTGTACCACGCCGTCGACGCCGACCAGCAGGCAGGTGGTTCCGGTGGTCCCCTGGTCGATCGCCAGCAGGACGGGTGCGCCCACCGCTGCTACTCGCCCCGGAAGCGCGGCGCCCGCCGCTCCATCAGCGCGTCGAGCCCCTCGCGGAAATCGGCGCTGCGCAGCAGGCGGGAGGTGTTCGCCTCGAGCGCACCGCGCTGGCTGGCGGCCCCGTCGATACCGGCCGGGTCGCGCAGCATCAGCTCCTTGGCGGCCGCCACCGCCAGCGGCGCAGCGGCGGCGCACCGCTGCCGCCACCGTCGAGCGCAGTCGTCGAGATCGCCAGGCGGGACCACCTCGTTGAGCACCCCCCATCGTTGCAGGGTGGAGGCGCTCAGCTCCTCACCGAAGAACACCGCCTCCTTGGCCCGGGCCGGCCCGACCTCGCGCTGCAGCCGGTGGAGATGACCGAGGTCGGGAAGGAAGGCGTAGCGCATCTCGCGAATCGCGAACCCCGCGTCCTCCGAGGCGACTCGGAGATCGCAGGCGAGCATCAGGGCGACACCGCCGCCGATGCAGGCCCCGTGCACCACCGCCAGCGTCGGTCGCGGGCAGGCCTCCATGCGGTCGAGCACGGCCTGGATGGCCGCACCGCCACCGCGGGTGTCGCCGGCGTCGCCGCCGATGCTGCCCAGGATGCCGAGGTCGAGACCGGCGCAGAACCCCTTCCCCTCGCCGCGGAGCACCACCGCGCGCACCTCCGGCTGATGGGCACGCCCGCCGAATGCCTCGTCGAGCAGCTCGAAGGTCTCCCAGGTCAGGGCGTTGCGCTTCTCCGGGCGGGCCAGCGTCACCTGGAGCACACCGCTGCCGTCGAGGTCGATCCGGACCGGTGCTGCCTGGCTCTGGACGCTGCCGCTCATCACTGCTCCTCTTGCCTCGAGCTGACCGGCACCATGGCCTCGCCGGCGGTCATGACCACCGGGACGCCGGCGGCACACCGGCAGCCTCGCCGGGCCGGCATCCGTTCCAGCAGACCCAGCAGCGCCACCCGCAGCTTCGCGATGTTCTGGTTGAAGACGGCCAAAACATCCTTCTGGGTCACCGCGGCGACGTCGGTTCGCCCCTCCAGACCGCTGTCGTAATCGGTGACCAGAGCGATGGCGACGTAGCACATGCCGAGCTCACGGGCGAGCGCCACCTCGGGATACTGGGTCATGTTGACGAGGTCGCAGCCGAGACCGGCGTAGATCCGCGACTCGGCGCGGGTGCTGAAGCGCGGCCCCTGCACCACCACGACGGTGCCGCGCTCATGCACCACCAGGCCGGCGCTCCGGCTGGCGGCCGCGGCAAGCGGACCGAGTTCCTCGCAGTACAGGTCGGCACCGCTGAGATGGGCGACCTCGGGACCCTCGTAGAAGGTGTCGGCGCGGGAATGGGTGCGGTCGACGAGCTGATCGCACACCACCACCTCACCGGGAGCGCGATCCACCCGCAGGCTACCGACGGCGCAGGGGGCCAGCACCCGCTCGACGCCCATCGACCGCAACCCCCAGATGTTGGCCCGATAGTTGATCCGGTGCGGGGGGATGGTGTGCCGGGCCCCGTGCCGGGGCAGGAAGGCGACGCGGCGTCCCGCGACCGTGCCGAGCGTGACCGCCTCGCTCGGCGGACCGTAGGGCGTGTCCACGGCGATGCTCTGGGCGTCGTCGAGGAGATGGTACAGGCCCGACCCGCCGATCACCGCGAAGTCCGCGACCGCGTTCATCGAGCGGCATCCTCCCACAGGCCGGCATCACCACCATTGCTCAGGTGGGCCGTGGCCTCCGTAGAATTCACCGCTGTGGCTGGGCGCGACGACCTGCTCGAGCTGCTGGGACGCGTGCCTCTCTTCGAGGACCTCAGCAAGAAGGAGCTGAACGCCGTGCTCCGCTCCGCCGAGGAGGTCAGCCACCCGAAGGGCAAGGAGGTGGTGAAAGAGGGCGGAGGTGGCGCCGGCTTCCACCTCATCCTCGACGGCGAGGCCACCGTGCTCCAGAGCGGTCGCGTCCGGCACCGCATGGGGCCGGGCGAGTTCTTCGGGGAGATCGCGCTCCTCGACGGTGGCCCCCGCAGCGCGACGGTCCGCGCCGACACCCCGGTGCGCACCCTTTCGATCACCGCCTGGAACTTCAAGCCGCTCCTGGTGGAGCACCCGGCCATCGCCCAGAAGCTGCTGGTCGAGCTCTGCCGGCGGCTGCGCGCCGCCGAGGAGGCGGCGCACTTCTAGCGACCCGTCACAGGCACTAGCGCGCCCGGCGCTTCGCCAGCAACTGGGCCAGGCTGCTCTCCGACAGCGGCGACACGATCCCTCTCTCGGTGACCAGCGCGGTCACCAGTGACGCCGGGGTGACGTCGAAGGCAGGGTTGAAGGCGGTGCTCCGCGGCGGCAGCACACGCTCGCCACCGACGTCTGTGATCTCCGCGGGATCACGCTCCTCGATGGGAATGGCGGCGCCGCTCTCGCAGACGGGGTCGATACTGCTCGTCGGTGCGACCACGTAGAAGGGGACGTGGTGGTGGGCGCAGGCCACGGCAAGACCGTAGGTGCCGACCTTGTTGGCGACGTCGCCGTTCGCAGCGATGCGGTCGGCCCCGACCAGAACCGCGTCGACAGCGCGGTGAAGCATCAGCGAAGCTGCGAGGGAGTCGACGACCACGGTGTGTGGGACGCCGGCGGCGGCCAGCTCGAAGGCGGTCAGGCGCGAACCCTGCAGCCGGGGCCGGGTCTCGCCGACGAAGACGTGGTCGAGAGTGCCGCGGCTGTGGGCCTCGTAGACAACCGCCAGCGCCGTGCCCCGCTCGACGGTGGCCAGCGCGCCGGTGTTGCAGTGCACCAGGACGCGGGCGTCGTGGCCGAGCAGGTCGGCGCCCAGCCGGCCCATGGCTCGCGACGACTCGACCTCGTAGCGTTCCAGCTCGGCGGCGGTGGCCTCGAGAGCGTCGACCAGCTCGCCGGCATCGCTCATCGCCGCGCTGCCGAGCACCTGCCGGCGCATCCGGTGGACGGCGGCTCCGAGATTGACGGCGGTGGGGCGGGCGGTCTCGAGCAGGCCGCAGGCATCCTCGGCGGCGGCGCGCACGGCGTCGAGGTCGCCCCCGGCCCGAGCCGCGGCGCGCGCCGCCAGCGCGACCCCGTAGGCGCCGGCGACGCCGATGGCGGGGGCACCGCGCACCGCCATGTCACGGATCGCGGTCGCGACCTCGGAGGCGCTCTGACAGCGGAGCTCGCGCACCTCGCCCGGCAGCAGCCGCTGATCGAGAACGTGCAGCACGCCGTCGCGGTAGCGCAGGGTGCGCGGGACGGCGCTCACCATCGCGACGTCGGGGGTGGCTAGGCGGCGACGGCCAGCATCCGATCGATGGCCGCGCGCGCCTGCGCCGCGGTCTCCGGATCGACCGTCACCCGCGGCTGCATCCGCTCCAGGCAGGCGGCGATCTTCTCCGGGGTGATCATCTTCATGAAGCGGCACACCGCCTCGCGCGAGGCGGGCACGAACCGCTTGCCGGGGGCGAACTTCTCCATCCGGTGGAGGATGCCGACCTCGGTGGCGACGATGAACGAGGTGGCCGGCGACTCCACCGCCCGCCGCACCATGCCCTCGGTGGAGCACACCACCGTGCTGGTGCCGCCGAGGTCGCCCTGCGACATGCGATAAAGCGTGGAGGTGGTGCAGCCGCATTCCGGATGGATGAGCAGCTCGGCGTCGGGGTGCTCGCGCCGCATGGCCTCGAGGTGCTCGGGATCGATGCCGGCATGGACGTGGCACTCCCCCATCCAGATGTTCAGCCGCCGCCCGGTGACCCGCTGGAGGTGGGCCCCGAGGAACATGTCGGGGAGGAAGAGGATCTCGCGATCCTCGGGGATGCTGCGAATCACCGCCTCTGCGTTGGAGGAGGTGCAGCAATAGTCCGACTCCGCCTTGACGGCGGCCGTGGTGTTGACGTACGAGACCACCACCGCACCGGGATGCTCCGCCTTCCAGGCGCGCAGCTGGTCGGCGGTGATGGTGTCGGCGAGCGAGCAGCCGGCGTCGAGGTCGGGAAGCAGCACCACCTTGTCGGGACAGAGGATGGCCGCGGTCTCGGCCATGAAGTGGACCCCACAGAACACGATGACCGCGGCATCGGTGGCGGCGGCGGCGCGGGAGAGGCCGAGCGAATCCCCGACGAAGTCAGCCATGTCCTGGACGGCGGGGAGCTGGTAGTTGTGGGCCAGGATCACGGCGTGACGCTCGCGGCGCAGCCGGTCGATGCGCTCGAGCAGGGTCGGCGGCGCGGGCGCGGCGGTCATGGGTGGAGGATCCCCCTGGGCGGGCCGGACAAGTTTAGGTCATTCTAACCTTTTCCCCGCGCGGGCGTGGAACCCGGCCCGGCGGGGCCGACGCAATTCAGCCCGGCGTCGTCAGAGCCCGCCCGGGAAATCGAAGGGCGTCGGGGCGACGTCCTTGCCGACGTCCAACTGGACGAGGGTGTGGGCGCCGAGGGGAATGTCCCGCGGGTCACCGGTGAAACGCTTGCCGTCGACGTAGGCGATCACCGCGCCGTGCGCGGGACCGACCTGGGCGGGTCCGAGAGGTTGCCGCCAGATGTCGAAGAAGTTGCGCAGCGTGTAGGTTCGCTGCACCGGCGACTCGATGTGGATGATGCCGTCGCCGGTGTGTGTATGCAACCAGTAGAAGCACGAGGCGATCCCGATTCCCTGTGGCAGCGTCCTGGACGATCCGTTGACGTAGACGGCGAGGTGGGCGTGGATGTGGAACACGACCTGCTCCGACGACTGACACTGGATGCCATCGACGGTGGCTCCGGTGGCGGCGCTGTCGACGGAGGCGAGGAGCGGGCCGCTGGTTGCGTTGGTTCCCCGGGTCGCGGCGGCGATGACAACGATGGCCGCGACGGCGGCGGCGATGGCGGCGACCAGGAATGGCCAGCGGCGGCGCCGTCGCAGCGGTGCACGGCCTCGGCGATGGGACGCGGCCGTGTGCGGCACGCGGGCCGCTGGTTGCTCGCCGGCAGCCGCCGACGCGGCATCGTGCGGCGGGCGGGCCGGTCGCTGCGCCGCGGCCGAACCCGGCGCAACCGTGCGGGCCCGACGCTTGGCTCGTTTCCTGCTCATCGGGGGGCTGCCGCAAGGATAGCCAGGCGATGCCGAACCACCGGAAAACCGAGACCGGCGCGGTTCCACCCGCCCCGACGCGTCAGCCGGCGACCACCCGTTGCAGCGGGCCGCGAATCAGGGCCTCCGAGCTGTCACCGGGGCGGGCAACCGTCCACCCCATGCGGACGTGCATCGGAACCGAGCGCTGCTCGAGCAGCAGCGGCTCCCCGTTGACGGCGGCGGCAACGCGGCAGGCGCGGCCCGCGGCGTCCATCTCGCCGGTCGTCGGGCAGAGGATGGCAAAGGTGGTTCCACTCGCCCGCGCCATGATCTCATCCGGCTCGACCGCGGTGCCGAGGCGGGCGGCCACCTCGAGCAGCGCCGCATCGCCGGCGGCGAAGCCGAAACGCTGGTTGACCTGATGTAGGTCCTCGAGGTCGGCGACCAGCACCGTCACCCCCTGCGGGCGGCGCTCGAGGTGTTCGCTCAGCGCGGTGTCGAAGGCACGACGACTGAGCAGTCCGGTCAGCGGATCGATCTGCGCCTGGGCCCGATAGTTCTCGACCGCCTCGGCCAGCCGTCCCTGCAGCTCGATCGCCGCTTCCCGGCCTTCCATGCGGGCGACGATCGCGTCGAGGACCTCGTCGCGCAGGTCCTCGAGCAGCTCCGCCGGGACGCCCAGCCACGCCGCGACGGCAACGTGCCGCGGGCTCGCCATGGTTTCCCCCCACCCATCAAGCGCAGGCAACAAGGCTCCCCTATTGAAGCCGCCACCGCTGCGACACGAGTGGTCACCGAGCAAATAGCTGCAAAGGACCCGTCGGTCAGCTGTCACATCGGGGGATCTCGCCGGTCCCCGCGGCGGCCCGGGCGCAGCCGAAGGGCTTCCGTGCCGCGCTGCACTAGGATGGCGGCCGTGAGCGTCCGATCAGCCCTGCTCTCGGCGCAGCAACTCGCCCGCCTGTCCGGCTTCAGCGACGCCGATGTCGGCGCCTGCCAGGACGTGGGCCTGATCACCCCCGGCGACGGTGGTGGCTTCTCGGCGGCGGAGCTGACCAAGCTGCAGCTGATGCGCCAGGTCGTCGACAGCAGCGGCCTGCCCGCGGCGCTCGAGCGCTACCGCGACGGGGGCTACACCCTGGGGTCCCTCGAGGGGTACCTGCCGCTGGCGCTCGCCCTGTCGGACCTCAGCTACCGCGAGGCCTGCGAGCAGGCGGGCGTCCCGCTCGCGGAGTATCAGGCACTGATCCGAGCGGCCGGCCTTCCCGACGTCGACGTCGAGCAGCCGGCGCGGATCGAGGACCTCGATGTCCTGCGGGGATACGTTCAGCTCCGCCAGCTGCCGATCGCCTTCGAGGAGCGGCTGCACGTGTTGCGGATCACCGCCGATGGAATGCGGAGGGCAGCCGAAGCGCAGGTCGAACTGTTCCGCGTCTACGTCGAGATACCGCTGCTGGAGACGCACCGCGACGATCCGCGCCAGGCTCACGAGGCCATCGGTCAGCTCGGAGCTCGGGCCACTCCCGCGATCGCGTCGCTGACCGGCTGGCTGCAGAAGCGCCTGCTCGAGCAGGAGATCCTCAAGCACGTCACCGAGGAGATGGAGCGGGCGATGAGCGGCGACCGCCCCACCCTGCAGCGCACCGGCGAGCCCGCCGTCGCCTTCGTCGACCTCGCCGGCTTCACCGTCCTCTCCGGCACCCACGGTGATGCCGAGGCGGCGCGCATCGCCAATCGCTTCGGCGAGCAGGTCACCGACGTGGTGCGCGGACATGGTGGACGCGTCATCAAGTCGCTCGGCGACGGCGCGATGCTGCTCTTCACCGACGCGGGTTCGGCGGTGCGCGCCGGGCTCGAGCTGGTCACCACCCTGCCGGACTCGGGGCTTCCCGCGGTCAGGGTGGGGATCAACCGCGGGCCGGTGGTCGCCCACGCCGGCGACTACTTCGGCAGCAGCGTGAACCTCGCGGCCCGCATCACCGATTACGCTCGACCACGCGAGGTGCTGCTGGCAGAGAGCGTGATCCCCGACGGCGCGGAGGGGGTCGAGCTCGAGGAGATCGGCGAGGTGACGCTCAAGGGCGTCGCCGCGCCGGTCCGCCTCTTCCGCGCCCGGCCCGCAGGCTGATCGCACGGAGGAGTCGGGATGGCCAAGGACGACAAGCTCGATCGGCTGGCACGGGTCGCGCTGTTTCGCGCCTGCTCGCAGGCGGAGCTGCGCCACATCGCGCGCCTGGCCGAGGACGTCTCCATCGCCGCCGGCGACGAGGTGGTCCGCGAGGGCACCGAGGGCCGCGAGTTCTTCGCCATCGCCGAGGGCACGGCCACGGTGACACGGGGCGGGGGACCGGTGGCGACGCTGGGACCGGGTGACTACTTCGGGGAGCTCGCCCTGCTGGGCGGGGTGCCACGCGACGCCTCGGTGACCGCGGCCACGAACATGCAGGTGATCGTCATGGGCCACCGCGAGTTTCTCGGTCTGCTCGCCGAGGTGCCCTCGCTCAACGCCAAGATCCTCGCCGGGCTGGCCCGCCGGCTGCACGACGCCGACGTCGCCTTGGGGGGCGGGCTGCGGGTCCTCTGAGGCTGCTAGCGCCGCGCCGCGGCGACCGCGGAGGCGCAGGCGGCGCAGGCGGGATCGCGCTCGAACTCCACCGCGCGCAAGCGCGGCCGCAGTGCCTCGAAGACCAACAGCCGCCCACCCTGTGGCTCGCCTGCCCCGAGAAGGGCGCGCAACGCCTCGGACGCCTGCAGGCTGCCCACCACCCCGGCGACGGGCCCGAGAATCCCGTCGGCGCTGCACGATGGCACCAGACCGGGGTCGGGCTCGCCGCCGAAGAGGCACCGGTAGCAGGGACCGGCCGGGGGCACCACCAGCACCTGTCCCTCGAAGCGGAGGATGCCGGCGATCACTGCGGTGATGCCGAGGGCGAGGCAGGCGTCGTTGACCGCGAACTTGGTGGCGAAGTTGTCGCTGCCTTCGAGCACCAGGTCGTGGTCGCGCAGCAGCGACGCGGCGTTGGCGGCCTCGAGGCGGCGTTCGACGGCGCGGACGCGCACCGAGGGATTGAGGGCGTCGAGGCGGCGCAGCGCGCTGTGGACCTTGGGTTCTCCCACCGAGGCGGTGTCGTGCAGCACCTGACGCTGCAGGTTGTCGAGGCTCGCCCGGTCGTCGTCGATGACGGTGATGCGGCCCACCCCGGCGGCGGCGAGGTACAGGAGCGCGGGCGAGCCCAGGCCTCCCGCCCCGACCACCGCCACCGCCGCGGCGCGCAACCGGCGCTGGCCCTCGGGTCCGACCTCGCGCAGCACCAGCTGCCGCGAATAGCGCTCCAGCTCGGTCTCGGAGAAGTCGTCGCTCATGGCACGAACTCACCCTCCAGCTCGGCCGGCGAGAGCAGCCGGTTGAGCTTGCCGGTGGCGAACCCCTCGAGATCGAGGCTCACGAAGCTGTAGCCGAGCGCTCGCAGGCCGGCGACCACCCGGCTGCGCAGGGGGTCGGCGGCGAGACGGGCGATGTCCTCGGGATCCACCTCGATGCGGGCCACCTCACCATGTTCGCGCACCCGCAGCTGGCGGATGCCCTCGGAGCGGAGCAGCACCTCGGCCCGCTCGACCCGGCGCAGCGCCGTCAGGGTGATGGCTGTGCCCCGGGGGATGCGAGAGGAGAGGCACGCCTGCTGCGGCTTGTCCCAGGTGCGCAGACCGAGGCCCCGCGAGGCGTCACGCACCTCCGCCTTGCTCAAACCCGCATCCGCCAGTGGGCTGATCACCCCCGCGGCCAGCGCCGCCCGCCGCCCCGGACGGTGATCCTTGAGGTCGTCGGCGTTCGTGCCATCGACGACAGCAACAAGGCCGGCGGAGTCGGCGAGATGGCGCAGCTTGGCGTAGAGCTCGTCGCGGCAGTGGTAGCAGCGCTGCCCGTCGTTGCGCAGGAAGTCGGGGTCGTCGAGCTGCTCGGTGTCGACCATGAGCAGGCGCGCGCCGATCTCGCCGGCGATGGCCTGGGCGTCGCCGATCTCGGCGGCGGGATAGGCGGCGCTGGTGCCCATCCCCGCGACGGCGCGATCACCGAGGCTGTCGTGGGCGAGGCGGAGGAGCAGCGCCGAATCGGCACCGGCGCTGAAGGCGACCAGGACCGAGCCGAGAGCGCGCAGCCGGTCGCGGACCATCTCCAGCTTCGCCTCGATCGGCGTGGTGGCGCTCGGTGTGACTCTCATCTTTCGCTACCAACAGACCACTCGCGATGCCGTGGCGATGGCGTCGACGATGGCAGGGTAGCCGAGAGCCGCGCCGTCGGGCACGCTCAGCGAGCGCCGCCGGCAGTCCTCGGCGCCGGCGGTGAGAGTGTCGATCCCGGGTGGTACCGGCTCCGACCCGTTCAGCCGGGCCGACGCCCAGTACACCGCGTCGTGCAGGCAGAGACAGACGACGGTGTGCCCAGCGCGCCGGTCGGCCTCCATGGCGGCGAGGGCGAGGTCATCGACCCGGGTGAGCAGGTGGAGCGTCGACGCCGGCCGGCTCACACGGGCACCACCAGCGTCGCCGCCGCGAGCATCGCCAGCACCGCGTCGCGGGACACCACCTCGACCTGGGCAAGCCGGGCTGCCTCACCCAGCCCCGCCGCGTTCAGTGACGCGCCGTCGGCGAGGATGCGCGCGCCGGCGTCGTCGACCAGGCCGGCGAGGTCGCGACCGGGATCACCACCGAGCCAGGCGCGGGTGTCGACCGGGACCGCCCAGCCTGCTCCCTCGCCGGACAGCAGCACGCTGACCTTGTGGCCGCCGAGGCCGAGCGCCAGCGCCAGGCGCAGCCCGAGCCATCCCCGCTCCGACGCCGGACCGTCGCGCACCACCACCACCGCGTCGGCCATCAGAACACCAGCAGGTGATCGGCGTCGGCGGCCATCTCGCCGAGGTCGACGAAGGAGCCCCGTCCGGGCATCCCGGGACGGTCCCAGCCGCGGACGGCGGCGTCGGCACTGCAACCGACCACCCGCGCCCCCGCCTGCCGCAGTGGTGCCAGCGTCTCGCCGTGGCCGGTGCCGTCGCCGGCGAGGAACACGGAGACACGATGTCCGCCTTCCAGCGCGGCGGTCGCCAGCGCCTTGACGGTGTGAGCACCCTCGCTCCGCGGCCCGGAGAGAAGGCAGAGGACCAGGTGCACGAGCGCCTAGAGACGGGCGGCGGCGGTCAGCGGTTCGCCGACGAATTCCTCGTAGTCGATCAGGGCACGAATGGTGGGATGGTCGCCGCAGAGCACGCAGGCGGCATTGTGCCGCAGCCGCACCTCGCGGAAGGTCATCGCCAGGGCATCGTGGAGCAGCAGCCTGCCGACCAGCGGCTTGCCGGCGCCGGTGATCAGCTTGATCGCCTCCACCGCCTGGATGGTCCCGATCACTCCGGGAAGCGCCGCCAGCACCCCTGCCTGGCGGCACGCCGGAACCAGGCCCGGCGGCGGCGGCTCCGGATACAGGCAGCGATAACACCCCTGACCGGGGACGAAGTCCGAGACCTGACCCTCGAACCGGAAGATCGAGCCGTGCACCACCGGCCGGCCGAGCAGGTAGGCGGCGTCGTTGACCAGATAGCGAGTCTGGAAATTGTCGCTACCATCGATGATCAGGTCATATCCGGCCAGAACCTCAAGGGCATTGTCGCGGGTGAGCTGCTCGGGGTGGGCGACGACCTCGACATCTGGATTGAGCGCCTGCGCCTGCTCACAGGCAACCTCCGCCTTGAGCCGGCCACGGGCGGCGTCGGGATGGATCACCTGGCGCTGCAGGTTGGAGAGGTCGATGCGGTCACCGTCGATCAGACCGACGCGGCCGACACCCGAGGCGGTCAGGTACATCGCCGCCGGTGACCCCAGACCGCCGACGCCGAGGATGAGGACGCGCGACTGCTTCAGACGGCGCTGACCCGCGGGGCCGATCTCGCCGAGGACGATGTGCCGGCTGTAGCGCTCCAGCTCGCGCTCGGTGAACTCCCCACCGTCGCGAGAGCTCACCGCGTGCTCTCCACCGGGATGTGATAGATGCCGTGGAAGACGCCTTCGCGAGCGCGCTCGCGGACCATGTCGGCGAGGCTGGTCTCCTCCAGCATCCGGCGTGCCGCCGCCTCGGCCCGCATCAGCGAGGATCGGATCGAGCAGCCGAAGTTGATCTCGCAGGTCTCGGGTGCGGTGAAGCACTCCATCTGCGCCGCCTGACCCTCCAGCACGTCGATGGCGGTGGCGAGGGTGATCTCCTCGGGAGGATGGGCCAGGACGTGGCCGCCGCGGGGACCGCGGGTGCTGCGGACCAGGCCGGCGCGGCGAAGGGTCATCAGCAGCTGGTCGAGGAACGGCCCGGGGACGTGCTGGCGGGCGGCGATGTCGTGGCTGGGAACCGGCGCGTCGCCGAAGCGCTCGGCGAGGTCGAGCAGCGCCCGAACGCCGTAGTCCGCCTTCATGCTGATCTTCACGCCGCTCTCCCCTGGCGAGCGGCGGACCGACATGACGGGAAGTGGGACGGATTGGGCACGCTAATTGTTGACCTCCTCTGTCAGCAATCGTAGCGCGGCACCTTCCGACGCGTCAACGGCGGTCACGCCAGCCGGGCCGGTACCGTCTGCCGCGATGCTGCTCAACGACGTCGGCGGCGTGGTCGCCCGGCCGCGCCGGCAGTTCGCCGCCATCGCCGGCGGCGCCGGCCGGCCGCTGCTGACCGCGGGGTTGGTGGTCGGCGTCTCGGGGGCGGCGCTGGGGCTGCTCGGCGTCGTCGCCAACGCCCTCGAACCGGGCCGCCGCCGCGCCGGGACCGGTGTCGCCGGCACGGTGCTGTCGGCGCTGACCCCGCTCTTCCTCCTGGTGTTCTGGATGGTCGGCGCGTCGCTCGTCGACGCCGCGGCGGGGCTGATGTCGGCGGAGCGCCGGCGGCGTGCCTTCCTCGTCGCCAGCGCCTACGCGATGCCGGTGCTGGCGGGATACGGAGCGGTCCGCGTCCTCCAGGCGCTGCTCGATCGCGGCGGTGTCGACGCCACCGTCAGCGACGGCGTCGGACTGCTCGACCTGCTGCTGCTGCTCTGGTTCGTCGCCCTGCTGGCGACCGCCGCGCGGGTGGTGTACGACCTCTCACCGCTCAACGCCGTGGCCGCGGCACTGCTGCCCTTCGCCGCCATCACCGGCGTCCTCGCGGTGCTGCTGACGGTCGCCTCACTGCTCCATGCCGGCGGGCTGATCTGAGGGCGAATCCACCGCGCCCGGCAGAGTTCCACCCAGAGATGGCTGCAACCTAACGGCCGCGACGGCGCACCCAGGGCGGCGGCCGGCGGCGGCGGCGGCGCGCCGGCGTGGCCTCCTCCGACTCGGCGGCGGCGGCCGGTGGTTCGGCGTCGACGTCGGCGGCGCGATCCGCGGCAGGCGGTGGCGGCGCCGGTGGCGGGGGCGGTGCCGGCATCTCCGGTTCGGCGGCGAGCGGTGGCGGACCGCCCCGGCGGCGGCCGCTGATACCGGGCAGCCGCGGGGCTCGCGGCGCCTCCTCGATCACGGGCTGCACCTCATCGCCGGCGACCCGGCGGCGACCGCTGACCCCGGGCAGGCGCCGCGGCGGGGCGCCCGTGGGGGGAGCCGGCGGTGGGCCACCTGGCGCGGCCGGCGCGGCAGAGGGCGGAGGCGGCGGTGCCTTCGGCTCGACGACCACCGCCGGCGGTTCGACCGCCACCGGCGGCGCTGGCGGCGGCGCGACGACCTCGTCGAGCGGACGGAAGCCCACCGCCGGCGTGGGCGCCGCCACCACCGGCAGCGGAGCGGCGCGCTCGAGCGCCACCGCCACCGGCAGCATCACCACGAAGACCGCCAGCACCGCCAGGCCCAGGTCGATGACCACCTCCAGCCCGAAGTCGGCGATCAGCGGGAGGCCGCCGGGGAACAGGCCGCTGAGGGCGAGGACGAGGAACCCGACGCCGAGCGTCGCCGCCGACACCAGCACCGCCCGGCCGGCGCGGGCGACGGCGGTGGCGCCGGCGGCGTCGGGGTCGAGACCGTTGCCGCGCTCCTCGTAGAAGCGCTGCAGCAGCACCACCCCGAACTCGGTGCCCAACGCCACCACCAGGGCGCCGAGCACCACCGTCAGCGGGTTGAGCGCTCCCAGCGTCCCGCCCACCCCGCCGGGGAGGCGACCGAGGAGCAGCACCACCAGCGGCGACCAGCCGGCGGCCAGCACCGTCGGAAGCACCGGCAGCAGCGCCCGCCGCGGCTCGCGGTAGACCGCGAGCAGGGCGAGGGCGACGGCGATCACCGGCACCAGGTTGATCACCAGGTCGCGATCGCGAAGGGTCTGGTAGGCCTGGGCGGCGAGGGCGGCGAGGCCCGTCGGGGTGACGCTGATGCCCCGGGGTGGCTGCCGCCCGGAGGTGCGCAGCTGGTCGAGCAGCCTCGCCTGCGCCTCGATCGACGCCGGGCGCACGCCCAGGAAGATCCGCGCCGCGGTGGCGTTGACCGGGGTCGAATCGGCGGCCAGCGGCACCCCCCGGAGGATGTCCACCGGAGGGCAGGGCTGGGTGGTGTGGCCGAAGCCGGCCACCAGGTTCCTTGCCAGGTCGGGGAAGAGGCGGAGCTGGCAGATCTGGCCCGTCTGGGGTGGGCCCGAGGGCGCCGGCGCCGGAGCGGCGGTGGGCGCCGGGGTCGCCGGAGCGGCCGACGGCGACGCCCCGCCCGAGGGGGCAGCCCCGCCCGACGGCGGTGCCGCGGTCGCCGAGGGCGGGGACGGAGCCGGGGTCGCCTGGGCCAGCGCCCGGCCGCTGCTCACCCGCTGCACGTCGCCGGGCCGGGCGCCCTGCGGCGACCCCGAGGGCGGCGCTGTCGCCGGCGGCGGGCTCGGACCGGCCGGCGATGCCGAGGGGGACGCCGACGGGGTCGGCGACGGCACGGCGGCGCCGCCGGCGCAGCTCGTCTTCTGCGCCGTCGCCGTGGTGGCCCGGCCGATCAGCAGGTCGGCCACCGAGGTCGCCTGGGCGACGTCCCCGGGAAGCGTGCACGTACGGATGTCGGCCGCCAGCGCCCCCTGGTAGGTGACGTTCTCGGGGACGTTGTTGGCCACCGTCCCGCCCAGCACCGGCCCCTCGAGGTACAGGTCCATCTCGTTGGAGTAGCCGATCTCGGCGCGGACCTGGTTGATCGCGGCCAGCTCGTTGAGCGAGGGCGCCAGCAGCTGCTCGACCCCGGTCTGGATGGGCATCCGGGGGATCACCACCCATCCCGCCAGCGCCAGCAGGGCCGCCGGGACCAGCACCCGCCGCCAGGCGGTGGCGAGCGCCGCCAACCGGGGCGCCGCCGGCACCGCGGCCTCGGGCGCCGGCTCGGGAAGCCGGCCGAGCCGCTCGCGCCGGCGCTCCGTCCAGGCCGCCGCCGGCAGGGCGATGAAGGCCGCCGCCGCCCAGGCGAGGATCACCCCGGCGAGCAGCACCAGGGCGAACTCGGCGACCAGCGGGATGGCGGCAAGCGGGCCGAGGTCGATGCCGGCGACCAGCGCCAGCACCGCCAGGCCGACCAGAGTGGCAAGGGCGGCGATCAGGGTCGCCGGGCCGGTGCTGCCCAGCACCTGGCGCAGCGCCGCCTCGACCCCCAGCCCGCGCCCTCGCTCCTCGCCGAAGCGGGCCACCAGCTGGACCGCGTAGTCGACTCCGAGCCCGGCGAGCACCGGCACCCCCGCCAGCACCGCGGGGGTGAGCGGGGTCCCGGTCAGCAGGGTGACGCCGACGGTGACCAGGGCGGCGCCGGCCGCGGCCACCAGCGGCCAGGCGCGGCCGCGGACCCGCAGGGTGCCGACGAGGAGCAGCAGCATCAGCACCAGGGCGAGGGGGAAGAGCAGTGCCAGCAGGTGGGTCATCGCCCCCACCACCCCCTGGGCGAGCAGCGGCGCGCCGGCGACGGTGTAGGCGAGGGGCGCGTCCCCGAAGTTCTGGTGGCACGCGTCGCCCGCGGTTCCCTGGCCGCCGCACTCGGTCGGGTCGAACGGCCCCAGCGCCTTGATGGCGCTGACCTTGCTCGACGGGTCGCCGCGTTTCAGCTCGTCCTGCAATCGCGCCACCAGTCGCCGCACCTCGTTGCCGCGGTCGACCACCGAGGGCTTCAGCCGGATGGTCATCACTCCGTCGGACAGCGATCCGCTCGGCTTGGGCAGCACCGACGCCCACTGCGTCTTCGGTGGGCAGAAACCCTGTCCCGGCGCCGCGCACGACGGCAGGTCGAGGAGGATGTGCTCGAAGAACACCTGGCAGGACTGGCTCTGACGGAGCGCATCCGCGATCTGGGTGCTGCAGGTGCCGACCGCCGCCGTCAACCGGGTGAACACCGCCGCCGCCGCGGCCTCGTCGGGCGTGCCGTTGGGTCCGGCGAGATACTGCGCGAAGAGTTGCGGAAGCCCGTCCGCCTTCACCTGGGTGGCCACCGCGTCCTGGGCGGCGCGCTCCTCGTCGCGCAGGCTCAACGTCGCCGCGGGGTGCGCTTTCTCATAGTCGGCGCGGGCGTTCTGCGCCACCACGGTCGCCTTGACCACCGCTCCGGCGAGGGCGGCACCGCCGGCACGCTGCAGCGTGGTGAACGTCGTCTGCAGGTCCTGGGCGGACGGCTGCGGCCGGTGCTGCTGGTTGGCCTGGGCGATGGCGACGGCGACGGCGAACTCGCCGACGAAGGTCGGGTATTCGCTCTCGACCTGGTTGACCTCGACGTTGGCGGCACGCTGCAGGCTCTGCGCCACCGTTCCCGGTCCGAGCACCGACGCCACCGCCGGGTCGCCGGCGAGGTCGGTCTCCAACCGGGCCAGCCGCGCCAGGTTGGTCTCGCGGTACAGCGCCCGCGGATCGCGGGCGGCGAAGACGACGACGATGGGGTCGGCGCCGAACTTGTTGCTGAAGCGGTCGTAGACCTGCCTGGAATCGGAGCGCTGTCCGACCAGCAGGCCGGCGCCGGCGTCGACCGAGAAGCGCGCGAAGCCGGTCCCGGCCAGCAGGCAGACCATCAGTGCCAGCACCACGAAGAGGCCGGGGCGCCGCGCCATCGGGCGGGCAAGGCGCACCGGCCGCAGCCGGTTCAGCACCGGGCTGCTCGCGCCGCCGTGGCTTGGGTCACTGTGCGGATGTCTCCGTTGCGTCCACGTCGGTCAGCCGGGCGGTGGACGGCCGGTGCGGTGTCTGGCGACGCCGCGATGCTACTGGACGATCACGGCCCCAGGAAGTCGGCGAAGCCGGAGAGGTCGGCGCCGGATACCAGCGTGGCACGCCCGGGAGCGCCGCTGCTGGCGCCACCCTTCGCACCCACGCTGCCGTTGCAGCCGGGGATGTTGGTCGGTGCACCGAAGATGGTGCAGGGGAACAGGCTCGCGCCCGGCTGGTTGCTGGCCGGGTTCGCCTCCTGGAAGGCGGTCACCTCGAGGTAGTGCTTCTGGCCTGCCATCGGACCTCTCGACGGGCAGTCGCTGTCGACGCCCGGGGTGCAGGGGTTGTAGCCGGCGAACGCCGACTTGGGGTTCTCGATGGCCGCGATCAGACCCTTGGTGACATCGGTGCTGCCCGCCTCCTTGCCGGTGAGGTTGGCCCCGAAGAGTCCGATCAGGTCGTTGAAGCGGTTCAGCCGGTCGACCGCTCCGTTGACCGAGTCGAGGAAGCTGCGGATGCTGCCGCCCTGGCCGGTCAGGGCCACGTCGAGCTGACTGAGCGAGCTGTCGGCGTGGGTGAGCAGCGACTGCAGGTGGTCGGAGTTGGCGGCGAACTGCTGCAGCACCGCGTTGTTGTTGGCGACCAGCTGGTCGAGCGGGGCCTGCGAGAAGGAGGCGTTGAACGCCTCGTCCTTGATGATCGCCTGGTTCAGGCTGGGGTTGACCGAGTTGACGGCCAGCAGCGCCGGCTGCAGCGCCTGGCTGAGGCTGTTGCCCGCCTTGATCAGCCCGTTGACGTCGTCACCCCGCGACGCCGCCGCCTTGCCGAACTCGACAAGGGCGGTGCGCAGCTGCTGCTGCTCGGGTGCTTGCAGCTCCTGCAGCACCTGGTCGAGGTCGACCGGCTGCGCCGAGCTGGTGCTGGGGATGACGTCGTCGCCGGTCAGCTTGGGGGACTGCGCGCTTCCCGGCTGCAGGTCGATGTACTTCGGACCGAAGAGCCCGTGGGGCCGCAGCAACACGTGGGCGTCCTTGTGGATGTCGGCGTACCTGCCCTCGACGACCATGGTCACCAGGGCCTTGTCGCCGGAGGACTGGACGTCCTTCACCTCGCCCACCTTGATCCCGGCGATCTCCACCGACGCCTTCTGCTGCAGGTTGTCGGCCGATGTCAACTCGGCCTTGACCGTCATCTGCGAGCTCCACGGCAGGTTGAGGGTGGGTGCCCCGGGGGCTCCGCTGACGAAGATGAAGGTGAAGACCACCAGCATCACGATGGCGGAGATGGTGCCGACGAGCACCGGGTTGCGCGGACCGTTTCTCATGACGGTCCTCCCGTCCGCAGGAAGGAGTAGTAGTCCGCCAGGGTGGTCCCGCCCGACCAGCTGTATCCGTCGTCACCGAAGAGCCCGTTGGCTCCGGGGACCGGTGGCAGCGAGGGGAGCGGCGCGCCGTTTCCGCTGCTGCCGCCGCCGGGTGCCGGCGGCAGCGAGGGAGCGGGAACCGTCGGCAGCGAGGGACTGGGGACCGTCGGCAGCGCCGGCGGCTTGGGGATCGTCGGCAACGACGGCAGCGAGGGAAGCGTGGGAATGGTGCTGGAGTTCGCCGACTGGGGTGGCTGCCCGGGAGCGCTGGTGTGACCGAGGACGTCCGGCACGTTGGTGTCGAGGAACTCGCGCAGGAAGTAGCCGTTGGCGTCGGACTGGGAGGTGGCGTCGCCGATGCCGTAGACCAGCTTGATGGTCGCGTCGGCCGGGGTTTGGCCTTTGAAGGCGGGCATCGGCTGGCTGAAGGTCAACGTCTGCGGGTAGATGCTGTGGAACAGCTGATTTCCCTGATGGACGACGCCGTTGAGCCGCTGCAGCGCCGCCTGCAGCTGCTGCGCTCCGTTGCCTCCGAGCACCGCATCGGTGGTCCGGTTGAGCGCGTCGACGTTGCGGATCTGGCCCCGCAGCGCGTCCTGGTGTGCCGCCAGGGCGCCGGTCACGCTGTTGAGGTTGTCCATCACCCCGGCGAGGTCGTCGCGGCTGCGAGCCAGCTGGTCGGCGGTGGTGCCAAGGTTGATCAGGATGCGGTTGAGCTCGGGATCACGGGTCGCCAGCTCCTGGGTGGGCACGACACTGTGCTGGGAGAGGTCGCGCAGGTCGGGGAGCAGCGCCTGCAGGGTTCCCTCCTGGCCCTGGAGGGCGCCGGCGCCGGTCTTGAGCAGGTCGGTCAGCGCCGTGCGGGTCGGCTGGTCGAAGGCGTTGAGGATCTGGTCGAAGTCGACCACCGGCCGGGTGGCGCTGAGCCCGATGGTGGCGTTGTCGGCGAGGTGACGCTGCTTGTCGTGACCCGGCTGCAGCTCGACGTACTTTTGGCCGAGCAGGGTGGCCAGGCGGATGGAGGCGCTGGTATCGGCGGGCAGCGGCCATTCGCTGTCGTCGACGTGAAAGACGACGCTGCTGTACGAGCCGTGCGAGGCGATGTCCGTCACCTGACCCACCAGGCGCCCGGCGATGCGCACGTCACTGGTGCCACCGATACCGTCGGCGTCGGAGACCTGCATGGTCAGGGTGTGCGTCCGCGACCACGGCGCGGCGGAGTTGATGTTGATCCAGCCCATCACCAGCACGATGAAGGCGATGACGATCCCGGCGGCGATGCCCGCCACCGTCGGGTTGACGACCGACCGGCGGCCGGTGCCGCTCACTGGAACATCCCTCCGAAGTCGGAGTAGCCGGTGCCGGTGCTGCTCGGAGCCTGCGACGGAGCGCTGCCGCCGGGGCTCGTACCGGTGCTGCCGCCGGAAGCACCACCGGAGCCACCACCACCGTTGCCCGCGAGATTGGGCCGGTAGGGGCAGGTGGGCTGCTCGGCGGGCTCGCCGCCGCAGGGAAGAGCCGCACGGCCGGACGGGTTGGTGATCTGGGCGTCGACGCGGAGGGTGTCGACCCACAGGTTGTTCGGCGTCTGGTTGAGGAAACCGGTCGCCGAGGTGAACTCCTCGAGGAGGACGTTCAGGTCGGGGATGTAGGGGTTGACGTTGGCGATCAGCGGCGTCAGCACGTCGGCCGCCTGCTTGGTCTTGTCGAGAGACACCGGCCCCTTCTGGAAGAGCGCCTGGAGGTTGCTCTGTTCGCCAGAGAGACCGGTGTCGATGCTCGCCAAGGTGCCCTGGGCGTGGACCAGGGTGTTCTGCAGGCTTAGCTGCTTTGCCGCCAGCGCCCCGAGGGTGGTGTCGCCGTTGGCGATCAGGCCGCGGAGGTTTGCGTCCTGACTGCCCAGCTCGCGCACGATGGTGGCGAACTCTCCGTTGAGCCGGTCGAGCTCCGGTGAGCGGGCGGCGAGAGTCTGGGTGACCGGGTCGAGGTTGGCGGTCAGCGGATTCAGTCGCTGGATCAGCTGGTTGGTGGTCGCGGCACCACCGTCGCCGAAGACGATCACCCCCTCCTGGATCTGGGTGCGGATCGAGGTGCGGACGTCGGGATCGAAGACGTTCGACAGCTCGTCGAGGTTGACCGGGCTGGTCGTCGTGTCGAGGCCGAAGTTGAGCTGGCTGCCGCTGAGCTCGGCGGCGCTGCTCGGGCCCGGGGTCAGGTCGACGTAGACGTTGCTCAGCGCGCCCATGGGTCGCACCGCCAGCCGCGTGCCCTGGTGCAGTGGCCAGTGCGCGGCGTCGATGCTGAGCTGGGCCTGCGCCACCGCCTTGCCGCTGGGGTCGACGGCGGTGGACACCGACTCGATGCTGCCGGCACGGATCCCCGCCACCCGCACGTCCTCGCCCGGAACCAGACCGTTGGCGTCGGCGAAGTAGGCGCTGACCGTCCGCGACGAGCCGCCTCCGACGATGAACGCCGCGCCCGCTGCCGCCGCGATCAGCAGCAGGCCGACCAGCAGCCCCCGCGAGGAGAACACAGCGTCGAGGGCGCGGCCGACCGTTCCCCTCGACTGCGGTGCCGGCGCTGCCATCGCCACCGGGAGCGGCTGCTGCGGGGTGGTCATGATCGACTCCCCGAGCTGGCAGTCACGTTGCCGTTGGAGCCGGTGGCCGGCGCTGCGCCGGTGCCGTTGCTCCCGGGTTGCTGTGCGATCGCCTGCCCGCATAGCTGCAGGATGAGGTCGCTGAGCGGCTTGTTCTGACCTAGGAAGCCGCTGAGGTTGGCGTTCTTGGTGAAGGTGTCGCACTGGATCGAGGCGGTGATGTTGAGGGCGCTGTGCGAGTTCGCCGGGTCGGCGGGATTGCTCGGGTTCGGGTTCTTCGGGTCGAACCCGTTGCGCGGATACGAGAACATCGTCGCCCACTCGTTGGCGACGATCTCACCCGGAACGTTGCTCACCGTCAGCTGGTCGCTCGGATAGTTGATCTGCCCCAGCAGCGTCCCGGTGAAGAGCGCGTCGATGCCGCAGGGCTTGGTGTTGTTGGCGCAGTGCGGTCCTTCGATCTGGTCGAGGAAGCGGCTTAGGCTGTCGAGGGTGGGCGCCAGCCGCTGCAGGCTCTGGCGCTGGGCGTCGACGGTGGGGGCGGCGGCGGCGTTGAACTCCGCGGCGACGTTGGAGAACTCCCGCAGGGTGCCGATCAGCGCGTCGTCCTTCTGGGCGATGGCGCCGAGGGCGACGTTGCCGTTGGCAAGCAGGCCGGCGAGCTGCTGGTGCTCGTCGGCGAGGGTTCGCATCACCGTGTCGAGGTTGACGAAGATGGTGTCGACCTCGGGGTTGTCCTTCTCGTAGACCCTGGCCAGGGGCGACAGGTTGTGGACCACCGCCTGCAGCTGCGGCAGGATCTGCTGGATGTCGCCCGAACGTCCGGTGGTGGCGGCGTCCAGCGCCTGCAGCACCTGCTTCTGCTGGTCTCGGGTCTGCTTGTCGAAGGCGTTGAAGATCTCGTCGTTGGCGACGCTCTTGCCGGTCTGCTCCTGGGGGATGGTGTCGTCGATCAGCGGCCCGCCGGCATCGTTGCCCACCTGCAGATCCACGAACTTCTCGCCCAGCAGGGTCTTGGGCTTGACCTTGGCGATGGCGTTGCCGTGGAGGGTCAGGTTGCCGTCGGTGATGTTCATGGTCACCACGCTGGAGGCGGGGAAGCGCGGGTCGTGGCCCACCGCGGTCACCTTGCCCACCACCACTCCCGCCACCCGCACGTCGGCGGCCGTGGGCACACCGTCGGCGTCGCTGAAGACCGCCCGGACGTCACGACCGAAGTGGGGAGGCTGGCCGATGTTGATGGCCAGGAACTCCAGGCCGACGATGCAGAGCACCGTGAAGATGGCGACCATCACGGCGTTCTTGACGATGCGGTCGGTGGGCATCAGCCAGAACCCCCGGTCACCTGCGACCACATGCCCCCGTCAGCCGGTGGTCCGTACGACGCGGGCTTGTTGCCATCCGTGCATGTCGACGACTGCGGCGTGGCCGGGCAGTTGACCGAGTACACCGACCAGAGGTGCTGCCCGGTCTGCGGGTTGATGTCCTGGAACGACGTCCCCAGGTCCGGGAAGACGTCGTGGATCGAGCGCCGGTACGGTGCCAGCGCCCCCAGGATGGTGTTGCTCTGGTCGAGGAAGCTGCTGGCGCTGGTCAGCGTCGGACCCAATCGCTGCAGCGTCGCCTGGATGTTGGCTCCCTCGCCACCCACCAGCTGGTCCAGGTTCTGCAGGAAGAGGTCGGCCTGCTGCACGGTGCCGCCGATCGCTCCCTCCTGGGCAGCCAGTTGCGCGGTCACGTCGTTCCAGGTGACGAACTCCGCACGCACCTGGTCACGTTGCCGCGCGAGCGTGTCGTAGAACCGTTGCAGCTCCAGAACGATGGCCTCGATCTGTTGCTGCCGGGCGGCAAGCTCGTTGGCCGGTCCGTTGAGCGACGTGAGCAGGCCGTGCACCGTCTGGGCCTGCGCGTTGAGGTTGTCGCCCCGGTTGGCGAGCGCGGTTCCGGCGCCGTTGATGAGCAGTTTCAGCCGGTCACGGGTCTGGGGGTCGAGCACCGCCAGCACCTCGTCGATCTGCACCGGGGTGACGGTGCGATCGACGGGGATGCTGCCGCCGGTCGACATCGGGTGGCCGCTGTCCTTGCCCCGAGCCAGCTCGATGTAGGTCTCGCCCAAGAGATTCTTGATTCTCACCTGGGCGGTGCTGTCGGCGTACAGCGGATGGGCGCGCTGGTCCTCGAGTCTCATGGTGACCACCGCCAGGCCGTCCCTGGCCTCGACGGTGTTGATGCGGCCCACCTTGGCGCCGTTCATGAACACCTCGTCGGCGTTGAGGATGCCCGAGCCGTTGCGGAAGGTCGCGGTCACCGTGTACGGGTTGGACCACGGCGCGCTGATGCCCAGCTGGGTGACGATGAAGGCGAAGGCGATCAGCGCGAGGACGCCGTACACCAGAAAGATCGGCAGGTTCCAGCGGCTGCGCACGCCTATGCCCCCAGGAAGTCGGCGAGCACGGTCATCGCGCCGCCCGCGCCGCTGTAGCTGCTGGGCACGGCCTCGGCTCCCATCGGCTGGAAGTCGCTGCCACCCGCGCCGGCGCAGCCCGCCGCGGTGCTGTGGCTGGAGTCCTGCGGGTTGGAGAACGGCACACAGACCCGGAAGATCGGCAGCTTCTTGCCGTCCGGGGTCAGCTCGAGGGCGCCTCCGGATGCCGTCGGTCCGTGGGTGATCCCCGTCACCAGGTAGTGCAGGGTGTTGCCGGCGGTGACCATCGAGCCCAGCTTGGCCAGCTGATCCGCCTCGAGCTGGAGCACCTTGAGGGTGTCGGGAGCGGTGTTGAGCACGTCGCGCACGTTGCTCACCACCGGTCCGAACGAAGCGTTGAGCTCGGCCAGCGCCGCCTGGCTGTCGGTGAAGGAGCGGCTCCAGCTGGCCCGTTCCGCCTCGATCGCGGTGAGCGTCTGCTGACCGTTGTTGATCAGCTGGCTCATCTGGCTGAGCTGCTGGTCGGTGGTGAGCTTGGCGAGGACGCCGTCGAGCCCGACCAGGATGCGGTCGAGATCCGGATCGCGGTTGTTCAGTGTCTGACCGGTGACGGCGAGATGCTCGAGGTCGGCCTTGCCCGACTCGATCGCCTGATTGAGGTCCTGCCCGTGGCCGGCGATACCGGCGCCGACCGAGTTGAGCAGCACCTTGAGCGACGCTCGCGTCGGCTCGTCGAGGCTGTTGATGAACTGGTCGAGCTCGACCGGGGTGCTGTCCTTGGAGGCGGTGAGGGTCTTGCTGGCGTCATAGGCGGGGCCGCCGGTGGAGCCGTCGTGGAGGTCGACGTACTTCTCACCCAGCAGCGACTTGGGACGGATGTCGGCATACACCCCCCGGTGCAGCGGCCAGTGCTCGTCGGTGATGGCGATCTGGATGCGGGCGGTGCCGTCCGGCCGAGGGCTGATGTCGCTGATATCGCCGACCTTGGCGCCCGCCTCCAGCACGTCGCTGCCGGGCACCAGTCCGGAGGCGGTGGGGAAGTCGATGCTGACCGCGTGCATCGGCTTGGTGAGGGCGCGCGAGCCCACCACGCCCATGACAAACGCGAGCAGCGTGATCAGCGCGACCGTGGTCCCGATCGCCAGCGGACGGCGGAAGCTGCGCACCAACTCCATGTCGCGTACGGCTAGTCCATCCCCAGCGGGCCTTCCGACTCGGCGTTGAAGAACTGCTTGACGAACTCGTCAGGCGAGTTCTCGATCTCCTCCTTGGTCCCGAAGTGGCGCATCTTGCCCTTGTAGAGGATGCCGATGTTGTCGGCGAAGCGCCGCACCGCGCCGACGTCGTGGGAGACCACGATCGAGGTGGCCTGGTACTTGTGGCTGATCTCTCGGATGAGGTCGCAGAGGAGGGTGGTGCGCACCGGGTCGAGACCGGAGTCGGGCTCGTCGAAGAGCAGGATCCGCGGCTCCATCACCAGCGCGCGGGCGAAGCCGGCGCGCTTGCGCATGCCGCCGCTGAGCTCGTTGGGCATGCGCTTCTCGGCACCCGCCAGACCCACCTCGGAGAGGCGCTGGATGACGATCTCGCGGATCTCCGCCTCCCCCTTGCGGGTGTGCTGGCGGAGCGGAAAGGCGACGTTGTCGAAGAGATTCATCGAGGAGAACAGGGCACCGTCCTGGAAGAGCATGCCGATGGAGCGGCGCAGCTCGAGCAGGTCGCGCTCACCCAGCGTGGGGACGTGCTTGCCGTCGACGATGATGTCGCCCCGGTCCGGCGCCAGCAGGCCGACGACGTGACGCAGACAGACGCTCTTGCCCGTGCCCGATGGGCCCATGAGCACGGTGATCTCGCCGCGCGGGATCCGGCAGGTGACGCCGTCCAGCACCTTGAAGGAGCCGAACGCCTTGCTGACGTCGCACAGCTCGATGACGGCATCCTTCTCCCAGGTCGACATCGACTGGTTGGTGCCGGGCTGGTTCTCACGACCGCCGTGGTTCGCGCCGGAGGGCAGGGGCTCGACGGTGACGCTGGCCGCACCGACCCGGCCGCCCACCGCCGGCTGGGCGGCCGGCATCTCGGCCCGGACCGCGGGGGTGGTGATGGGAGTCGGCCTGGTCATGCCCGGTCCCTCGCTGGCGCTGATGGGATTGATCTCGCTCATGGCACTCACGTCTGGATGGGAAGGTTGGGGTTCTGTCCCCAGAACAGCTGGGTCAGCAGGGCGTTGACCACCACGGTGATCACCAGGGCGGTGGCCATGGTCTTGGCCGACGCCTTGCCGATGCCGACGGCGCCGCCGGTGACGTTGTAGCCGTAGTAGACCGCCACGCAGACGATGAGCACGGCGAAGACAACGCCCTTGATCAACGAGTAGATGAGGTCCTGGAAGTTGAGGAAGCGGTAGAAGTAGTCGGCGTAGATCCCGCTCGAGATCTGCGCGATCTGGAAGCGCTGGACGACGTACGAACCGAGGAACGAGATCGCCAGCGACAGGATGTACATGAAGGGCAGGACGATGAAGCACGCCAGCAAGCGGGTGCTGATCAGGTAGATGCGCGTCGGCATCCCCATCACCTGCAGGGCGTCGATCTCCTCGTTGACCCGCATCGTTCCCAGCTCGGCGACCAGGCCGCAGCCGACCTTGGCGCCGACCGCGAAGCCGAAGAAGAGCGGAGTGATCTCCCGCGTGTCGCAGATGGCGTTGAAGACGCCCGCCAGCGACTGGGCACCGATCTGGGAGAGCGAGTAGTAGGCCTCGACACTGCACTCGCTGCCCGAGAAGTAGGTGAGCACCAGCGCCACCGGGGTGGAGCCGACCGCGAGCAGGGCGGCGAACCACCAGACCTCGCGGATGTACCGCAACGCCTGGGGGATCTGGATGATCCCCGTCCCCGAGAACTGAACGATCTCACCGAGGACCCGGGCTCCATTCTTGGCACGAGCGGCGCCCGGAACGCGCAACTGGCGGGGAGCGGCGGTGCTGGCCATCTATCCGTTCACCGCAGCACGTTGCTCGAATGGAAGAGGGCGAGCACGGTCGGCGTGTAGAGATACTCGAACGCCTGGATGGCGATGAACGACGCCACCACCTGCTGGTTGACCGCCCGCGCGACTCCTTCCGCTCCACCCTTGGCGGTGATGCCCTTGTAACAGGCAATGGTCGATACGATCATCCCGAAGACGATGCATTTGATCTCGCCGCCGTAGAGGTCCTGCAGCGTCCCCTGGGTCCAGAAGCTGGCCAGGAATGCACCCGGATTGGCGCCAACCAGGTAGACCCCGGCGAAGTACCCGGCGATGGTGGTGAAGGCGATCATCGGGATGTTGTAGAGCGCGGTCATCACCGCCATCGCTGCGAAGCGGGGCACCACGATGAAGAGGATGTTGCTGATCCCGATCACCGACAGCGCCTCGAGCTCGTCGCGCACCTTGCGAGCCCCGAGATCGGCGGTGATGGCGGTGCCGGCGACGGCGGCCACCATCAGCCCGGTGGCGACCGGCGCGAACTCGCGGACGTTGGAGAGCACCATGAAGCCGCCGATGCGGTACTCGGCGGACACGATCTTGAAGAAGGAACCCGCCTCGAGGGCCACGATCGTCCCGAAGCCCGCGCCCACCAGGAGAAGGGGCACGAAGCAGGCCACCATGATGAAGCGGCACTGCTCGAGGAACTCCGCCAGGTAGAAGGGACGCGAGAACACGCCGCGGGCAGCCTCGACGAAGATGATCGCCTCCTCGCCAAGGGTGGTCACGCCTCGACGTGCGCGGGTTACCACGAGCTGTCCTCACCTCCAGGCGACCCGCGGCTCCCGCGGATCGAGGACTCCATGCGCTGACCGAGGACTGGGCCTATCCCCGGCACCCAGATAGACGGGCGGCGTGAGGGGATTCTTGCGATGGGGGGACGCATGGCTGGGGGCCCAATAGTGCGGCGCGTATAAAGCGAGGTACTCCGACTACCACCAAATCGTATTACAGCGCGCGCTTTGGGGACGCCGGAGGCCCCTATCCTTGCCCCATGGCCCTCCCCGAGGCCGAGCCGGCCGGGCCGCTGCTCAGCGTCGTCGTCCCGACCCGCAACGAGGCTGCCAACGTCGTCCTGCTGACCCGCCGCCTGGGCCAGGCCCTGGCGGGAATCGGCTACGAGATCTGCTTCGTCGACGACAGCGACGACTCCACCCCGGCCGCCCTGGAGCAGCTGGCGGCCGAGCACCCGGGGGTGGTGCGCTACCGGCTGCGGACCGGGGCGGAGCGGGCGGGCGGGCTGAGCACCGCCGTCATCTCCGGTCTGCGGATGGCCGGCGGCCGCTACGTCTGCGTGATGGACGCGGACCTGCAGCATCCGCCCGAGACCATCCCCGCCATGCTCGAGGAGACCGGTCAGGGGGCCGACCTGGTGGTCGCCAGCCGCTACGTCGCCGGGGGGAGTCGCGGCGGCCTGGAGGGGGTCGGGCGCCGCCTGGTGAGCCGCGCCGCCACCGCGGTGGCGCGCCTGCTCTTCTCCGAGGCGCGTCGCAGCAGCGATCCCCTGGCCGGTTTCTTCCTCTGCCGCCGGGTGCTGCTCGACGGCATCGAGTTCCGCCCGGTGGGCTTCAAGATCCTGCTCGAGCTGCTGGTGTGCGTCCCGGGACTCGAGGTCCGCGATGTCCCGCTGCGCTTCGAGCGCCGCCATGCCGGCCAGAGCAAGGCGACCATGGGCCAGGGACTCCTCTATCTACGGCACCTGCGCTCGCTGTTCTTCGAGGTCGAGGGCTCGGCCCGCCGCTGGAAGTTCGCCCTGGTCGGCGGCAGCGGCCTGGCCGTCTTCCTGCCCCTGCTCGCGGTGCTCTCCGGGCCCGGTCATCTCCCCGCCGTTCTCGCCTTCCTTCCCGCCTTCGCGGTGTCGATGGGATGGAACGCCTCGCTCAACCGGCTGTGGACGTTCGCCGACCTGCGTCACGGGAGGGACGAGGCGCTGGCCTACCTGCGTCGGGCGCTGCTCTCGGGGGCGGTGATGTTCGCCGTCTTCGCCGCCCTGCTCGCCACCAGGCTTCCCCTGCTCGCCGCCGGCGCCATCGCCGCCGTCGCCGCCATGGTGTGCAACGCCAGTATCAACCGCGGCGCCGTGCAGCGCAGCCCCCAGGCGTGGTCGCGGCTGGCCGTCGACGGCGGTGTCCAGGCGGCGCTCAGCCGGCTGACCGGCGAGGTCGGCGCCGACCGCGCCTATCTGCTCCCCGTCGCCGGCGCCGGCACCGCGATCCCCGCCGAGCTGCTCGCGCGAGTGGTCGGCCTCCGCCGCCCGGCGCTCTGGACCGAGGGTGCGTCGCACCGCCCCCAGCGGCGCAGCAACATCGACCAGACCTCGACCATGCTGCTCCCGGTGGTGGCCGGGGAGCGCGTCCTCGCCGTGGTCGTCTGCCAGCGCCATGCGCCGGTCGGCTTCGGTCCCGAGGCGCTGGCGACGGCGACGGTTGCGGTGGAGGGACTGGTCGCGGTGCTGGCCCAGGCCGCGCTCGGCGAGCGCCTCCCCGAGCGCGGCAGCCAGGTGGCGCAACCGTCGGAGAGCTGAACCGGCTGTGCCGAAGCGCTACAGGGTGAGCCGGGGAACGCGCAGCCAGCCCTCGAACTCGGCGGCCCATCGCGGACCCGGCAGGCCCATCCCCGCCATCGGCAGCCCCAGCCGCTGCGCGACGGTGCGACGCGGCTGGACACGGACCACCCGGCGTCGGGGCAGCTCGGCGAGCCGCTGCGCCTCGGCAAGCGCCTCCTCCTCATCACCCACGGCGTCGACCAGACCCAGGCGCTCCGCCTGCTCCCCGAGCCACACCTCGCCGGTGGTGACGCGCGCGAGCCCCGCGTCGTCGAAGCCACGCGCCTCGCGGACCGCGCTGGTGAAGCGCCGGAAGATGGCGTCGACCAGCTCCTGCTCCTTGGCACGCTCGTCGTCGGTCGGCTCGCGCCACGGGGCGCCGAGATCCTTGAAGGGACCCGTCTTGGTAACCATCACCCGCGCACCGATCCGCCGCAGCGCCTCCACCACCACCGGGCGGGCACTGATGACGCCGATCGAGCCCACCACCGCACTGGGGAAGGCGAGGATCCGGGTGGCGCCGCAGGCGAGAAAGAACGCCCCCGACGCACCGGTTCCGCGGAACCATGCCACCACCGGTTTGACCGCGGCCAAGCGCTTGGCTGCCAGGTACAGCGCCTCGGACGCGGCCGCGGCACCGCCCGGCGAGTCGATCTCCAGCAGCACGGCGCGAGAGCGGTGGTCGTCACGCAGCCGGTCGAGGGTTCGGATCAGCTCGCCGGTCTTGATGGCGCCGCCGATGACTCCGCGGACCGGGACCACCGCGATGCGACGCCGGTCGGCGGCGGCGGCGAGGCGTTCAGGCAGCCCGGCGGCGAGAGTTGCCACCGGCAGATGCTACCGCCATCGAACCGCCGGCCGATGGCGCGACATGCCGCGCGTCTCGCATCGAGCCGCAGACGCGCACTTTGTCTGGCACCAGCCGGTTAGAAGAGCAGATCCTGAATGTAGCGCGCGTCATCGTCCTCGTTCAATCCGGAGAGACGCACGATGGCGCTCAGCACCGAGGCGAGCTCACCCACCGGACGCTCGGACAGCTGCTGGGGATTGAGGTAGCCGCGATCGGATGGCGTGCACCCGTATGCCTTGTTGACCGAGGCGGCGATCAGCTCGCGGCGATAGCGACTCAGATTGATGCTGTCGCGACGGGCGCGGTGGCGGGCGGCGAGAACATCGGACTCGGAGAGCGGCGCGATGCGCAGGTTGTGGCCTGTGCGAAGGCGGAACAGTCCGGTGCCGGTGCCTTCCTCGCTGGCGAGCCAGTCGGCTCCGTTGTCCACGACGTCATCGACCATTGCGACTGCGGTCATGCGCTGGTTCCTCATGGGTTCTCCAGGGCGGCGTCACCGCGGCGGGCGCCGTCATATCCGGATTAACGCGAGCGGGCATCGCCGATATGCGCCCTGGGCGGCAACGCTCCGGTGACGAACATGTCAGCGCCGATGAAGGCGCCGCGGGAGTCGAGGCCGAGACCGCGGCGGGCCGAGACCCGACGAGGGCTCAGCGATAGTCGTGTGAGGCGGGAGCGGTCCAGCCGGTCGCTGGGGTGGGGCGGGTATGGCCGTGCTGGGGGCGAGGCGCGGCCGCGGGCGCGCCGCGGCCGAAGGCGGCGCCGGCGATCACCCGGCCGGTGGCGTCGAGGGCGCGAACCGCCTCGACCAGGATGTTGAGCCGGCCGCCATCGCTCTCCAGCACCCCGTCGACGGCGAGCAGCGGATGGAAGTTGGCGATGCTGCGGGTCTGCTCCAGCACCCTGGGGCGGAAGACCAGGTCGATGTGACCGCCCTCGTCGGCCAGGGTGAAGAAGCGGAAGCCCTTCGCCGACACCGGCGCCTGGCGGGCGATGACCAGGCCGGCAACGCGGACCCGGCTTCGGTTCGGCCGGGTCGACACCGCCGCGATGGGAGTGCAGCCCAGCCGGTTCAGCCGCTCGCGGAGGAAGGCGACCAGATGGGGTCCGGTGCTCAGCTCGGCGAGGCGGTACTCCACGGCGACGCGCTCGCGGTCGTCCATCACCGGCAGCGCCGGTGCCGGAGCCGGCAGGGTCAGCAACGGCGGCAGCGGGTCGGAGCCCAGCCCATGCTCGGGGCGTGGGGTGTCGCCGGGACGCGACCCGGCGACGGCCCCGCGTCCTCGCGGCGGTCCGGTCCACACCGCTGATGTGGCACCGCCGCGGGCGGGACGGGATGGCCGGGGCGGCAGGGAGTCCTCGATCTCGCGCAGTTCCCAGAGCAGGGCCCGGCGCGAGCGTCCCGCGGTGATGCCCTCGAAGGCGCCGACCATCACCAGGTTCTCCATCGCCGGCCGCGGCAGCCGGGTGTGCTGCCAGAAGCCGGCCACCGAGTCCGCGGCGCCGGCGCGAGCCGCCTCTTCGCATGCCAGCCGTCCGGCCGGTCCCAGCCCGCGCACGTAGTTGAAGCCGAGCCGCACCGCCCACGGCGAGGCGGGGGCGCCCAGCGCGGAAGAGCGCGGCAGCCCGTGGCGCGGTCCGCCGAGGGCGACGGCGCGACAGGCGTCGTGGACCGCGTGGTCCGCGGCGCGTTCGGAGACGGTGGACGGCCGGTAGGCGTCGAGGTCGGGCTCCACGGCGCCCTCCGGCGAGCAGCGCCAGCCCGGCGCCAACCGCGCCCGCACCGCTCGCCCCGACGGCGGTCCCTCCCCCACCCACTCCATCGAGCAGCGCGCCCGGCTGCGCCCGGCGTCGACCGGCAGGGTGACGACGCCGTGTCGCTTGGCGTCCTCGACCAGCACGCTCGGGTGGTAGAAGCCCATCGGCTGGGCGTTGAGCAGAGCGCAGAGATAGGCGGGGTGATGGTGCAGCCGCAGCCAGGCGGTCTCGTAGGCGGTGCGGGCGAAGGCGGCGGCGTGACTCTTGCAGAAACCGAACTGGGCGAAGCCCGCGACCGCCTTGAAGATGGCGTCGGTGGTGGCACCGTCGAGACCGCGCTGCCGGCAGCGTTCGGTGAACTCGTCGTGAAGCGCCTCCATCTCGATGCGTGAGCGGTGCCGGTTCATCGCCCGGCGGAAGCGGTCGGCCTCCCCGGCGCTGTAGCCGGCCACCTCCATCACCAGGCGCAGGATCTGCTCCTGATAGAGGATGACTCCGCGCGTTTCTGACAGAATCGGCTCCAACGCTGGATGCAGGTAGGTGACCGGCTCGAGGCCCTGCCGGCGCCGCAGGTACGGATGCACCGCATCGCCCTGGATGGGGCCGGGGCGGATGATCGCCACCTGGACCACCAGGTCGTTGAACTCCCGCGGCTGCGACTTGTAGAGCGACTGCTGCTGGGCGCGGGACTCGATCTGGAAGAGACCGATGGTGTCGGGGGCGCAGATGGTGTCGTAGACACGAGGATCATCGAGCGGCAGGTCGTCGAGATCGGGCCGCTCACCGGTGATCGCCTCGACGTGGTCGAGGCACTCCTTGACCACCGAGAGGGTGCGCAGGCCCAACAGGTCCATCTTGATCAGGCCGAGGTCTTCGACGTCGTCCTTGTTGAACTGCACCACCACCCGGCCGGGCATGGTGGCGCGCTCCACCGGGGCGATGTCGATCAGCGGCCGGCCGGTAACGAGCATGCCGCCGGTGTGGATGCCGAGATGGCGGGGAGTGCTCTCGATCCGTTGCAGCAGGTCGAGGAACTGCGCCCAGGGGAGGGTCTGAAGCTGTTCGGGATGATGGGAGGAGGGTGAGGTGGGTGCCAGCGTTGCGGCTGCGCTCTTCTCGCGCTGCACCATCGGTTCCAACCCGGCGGCGGCCAGGGCTTCGTCGACGCCGCCCCAGTACCAGGCCCCGACCGACTTGGCAAGGCGGTCGATGATGCCGTCGGGGAAACCGAGGGCGGCGCCCACCTGGCGGATGGCCATGCGAGGACGGAAGGTGACGATGTTGGCGACCATGCCGGTGCGCTCGGCGCCGTAGCGCTGGTAGACGTACTGCAGCACCTCCTCGCGATGGTCGGTGGAGAAATCGATGTCGATGTCGGGGGTGCCCTGGTGGTCCTCGTGGAGGAAGCGTTCGAAGAGCAGGTTGTGGGCCACCGGGTCGACCCGGGTGATACCGAGCAGGTAGGCGACGATACTGTCGGCCGCGCTTCCCCGTCCCTGACCGGGAATGCCCTGCTCGCGGGCGAAACGCATGATGTCCCAGGTGATCAAGAAGAACTCCGCCAGTCCGGTCTTCTCGATGACGTCGAGCTCGCGCTGCAGCCGCGCCGCCACCAAACGGGTCACCGGGCGGTAGCGCTGCTGCACCGACTCCTGGCAGAGGCGGTAGAGCACGGAGAAGGGCGTCTCCCCTGGGGGCACGGGAAAGCCGGGGAAGCGCACCTCGGTGAAGTCGAGCGACACCTGACACTGCGCCGCGAGGTGGGCGGCGTGGTCGAAGGCCTCCGGGGCGAGCTCGCCGAGCAGCGCCCGCAACTCCGCCTTGTCCTTGACGCGATGCTCGGCGTTGGGGATCAGCAACCCGTGCGCGGCGGCGGCGTCCAGGGTGGTGCGATGGCGGATGGCGGTGAGCACGTCGAGCAGCGGCTTGTCCTCGGCGGTGGCATGAACCGGGGTGTTGGAGGCGACGATGGGAATGCCGCAGCGCCGCGCCAGGATCGCCGTCTCCGCCAGCAGGCGGTTGTCCGCGGGGTGGAGGTGGTGGCCGACCAGCAGCGCCACCCGGTCGCGACCGAAAGCCTCGCGCAGGCGGCCGGCGATGCGGGCGGCGCCGCGGCGGTCGCCGTGCATCAGAGCGGCGGTGATGAGGCTGGAATGGCCGCCGACCAGGGCGATGCAACCGCTGAGCTCGGCAGGGTCGAGGCGGGCGGGGGCGCCGGTGGCGAGCAGGCGGGTCGAGGGCAGCCCCGGCCAGCCGTCGGGGAAGGGGCCGGCGGTGGGCCGGAGCGCGGGCGGACGTGCGGGCGGCGGCAGGGTGAGCCGGCGCGTGTTACTGCCATTCTCGTCAGCAACATGCGGGTCGCCGAAGAGGTCGAGGCGCGGCTGCCCCTTCTCCCCCGCCAGCTGAGCGGCGCTGATGGCACGGGCGAGCTGGCGGTAGCCCTCGCGATCTCGCGCCAGCAGCCGGAGGCTGGAGCCGTCGACGAGGTCGAGCTCGGCGCCGATGACGGGATGGATGCCGGCCGCCTGGGCGGCCTGGACGAAGGTGACCGCGCCGTAGAGCCCGTTGCGGTCGCAGAGCCCCAGGGCGGAGACACTCTGGGCGGCGGCGGCCGCCACCAGGTCGCGGGGGGACGAGGAGCCCTCCAGGAAGCTGTAGTGGGAGCGCGCCGCCAGCTCGGCGAAACCGGGGGTTGACATCTACTACAAACCTGTGTAACAGTCTGTTCTGAAGTTCGGTACATGAAGAAAAACAGGAAGGACGTGGTCCATCTCTCCGCCGCGTCCCGACCGCCGGTCCCCCGCCGGCCCCTCCCTGGCGGGTCCGGCCGGCGGCTTCGGGCGCGGAGGCGGACCGACACCGGGATCACGCACCCCTGACATCACCCGATCCCTCCTCGTTGCCGGTGGCGGCACCTCACCGCCGCCGGTCGTGGTGGTCGCACGCCTCTCTCCTCCTCTCCCATGACCGCGGCCGTCCCCACCCGGGCGGCCGTGGTCACCACCACTCCCACCCGGGTCGGGTCGGGAGGAATCCCTCGGCATCCCCTCTTTCGGCAGGCGGGCCTCCTGGGGGGCGGTATCCGGCCGGTGCGAGAGCCCCAGCACAGGCGGGAGGCCCGGCCCTGCCGCCTGCCCCGCCGTTGGCGGTCCGGGCAGTGGGCTCAGTCATAGCGACGCACCAGCCGCCAGCCGCCGCGGTCGTGTTCGAGCTCGACGCATTCGCCGCCGGCGAGCAGGCAGCGGCGCACGTCACGGCCCACCGCGGCTCGCCACCAGTCGGTCTCGATCAGCCAGCGGCTGAGGGTCCGCTCCACCGCCAGCCACCGCCGGTCCAGGCGGACCGCCGCCAGAGCGCCGTCGGGGGTGGTCCGAACCGCGACGGGAATGGCGAGCAGCTCGGTCATGGGACTCCCGCCGTCCCCGAGGCCGGCGCCGACCGCAGCCGCCGGCCCTCCGCGATGCTCGGCCGGCGTCGCCAGGAGATGGGGGCGTCGGCCTCCGCCGGTGTCGGTGGTGGCGGCGCTGCCCGCGGCCGCCGCGGCGCACCGGCGGCCGGCGGCGCCGGCTCGGCCGGCCCGGTGCCACCGCCACCGCCGGCCGTCGCGCCGGCTTCGGCGGGTGCGACGAGCACCACCTCGGAGGCCACCGTCTCCCACTGAAAGCGGCGTTCGGGGAGGTCCCCGGGATCCACCCGCAGGCGGGGCCGGAGCACCGCCGTCCTCCCGAAGCGGTCGCAGAGCCGGGCCGCCACTCGGGCCACCGCGTCGCGCTCGGCCTCGCCACGCCGCCAGAGATCGGTCTGCCGCCCCCCTGGCAGCGCCAGCGCTCCGGCCTCGAGACGGAGCGCCGCCACCGGGGCCCGGAGTTCGGCCGCCACCAGCAGGCCGAGAAGCGCGGCCCACACCTCCTCCTCACCGCCGGCAGGTGCCACCAGGACCCGCTCGGCCGACGCCGACGCCGACGCCGACGCCGACGCCGAGGGACCGTCCTCCCCCTCGAGGGCCAGGGTGAGCGAGCCCGCCACCAACCCCTGCTCCGCCAACAGCCGGCCCAGATCGACGGCGGCCTGGCGGGCGCCGCGGCGGAGCATCTCCCGGTCACAGACCGCGCCGTCGAGCAGGACCCGGACAGCGAGACGGCGGGGCGGACGTGCCACCGTCAGGCCGGCGCCGTCGGCGCCGCGGGCCAGGCGGTGGACGGTCAGCCCATCGGGTCCGAACTGGCGCTGCAGGTCGGCGGGAGAGAGGGCGGCGATCGCCCCCAGGCAGTCGAGACCGAGGCTGCCGAGCCGGGCGAGGACGGCGGGGTCGACCGGCAGCAGCGCCGGCGGAAGCGGAGCGAGGAAGGCCGCCTCCTCACCGGGCCGAATCCGGCGCACGTGTCGAGGAGGGCTCTCCCGCGCCGCCATCCAGGCGACGAAGCGGGTGGCGGCCACGCCGATCGCCGGGGCCGCGCCGTCGAGAGCGGCGGCCAGCGCCCGGCCCACCGCCGCCGACCAGGCCGCCTCTCCCGGGTGACGGGCATGGCTGCCGCTGAGGTCGGCGTAGGCCTCCTCGTCGTTCAGCTCGACCGCCGGTACCACGGCGCAGAGCGCCTCCATCACCTGGTCGCGGCGCCGTCCGGTGGCGGTGGCGTCGAAGGGAAGCACGGCAGCCCCGGGACAGAGGTGCCGGACCTGGCGGAGCGGCTGCCCCGGGTGGACTCCGGCTGCCCGGGCGGCCTCCGAGGCGGCCAGGGCGACGGCGCCCGCCGTGGTGTCGGAGGCGATGGCGACGGGTTCGCCGCGCAGCTCGGGATACCGCCGCCAGGCCACCACCAGGCCGAGGTGGGGGAAGCGGGCGCAGAGGATGCGGGGCATGGCGGCAGCGAGGCTCGGGCAACCGACGGCTACCCGGCGGCGACGGCGGGACCGCCACCGGGCGCGACGGCAGGGGTGACCTCCGGTCCGAGGGTGGCCGCGACCCCCGCACCGTCGGGGGAGGCGGGCAGACCGACCACCGTCGGGAAGCCGACCACCTCGCCGGTCCCGTGCGGACGCGGGTAGCGCAGCAGCACCCCGGCCTGACTTCCCGGCGTCCCCACCCGGCTCTTCACCACCTCCAGACCCACGCGCAGCCCGACCACGTCGTCGTGCTCCTCCTGCCATCCCAGTGACCGGCAGGTCACCGTCAGCGACGAGGCATAGGCGAGAGGGGCGGCGAGCGGCGCCGGGGCGGCGACACAGGCCACCGCCCGCCTCCCCTCGACAGTGGCCACCAGCGCGGCCAGCGCCGGTTCCGCCCGCCTCCACGCCGGCTGGGGATGGACGGGCAGGGCGACCGCCAGCCAGGGCACACCGGCGGCGACCAGGGAATATCCCATCACCAATCCCGGCGCCAGATCGCCGCCGGGAGGACGGACCACCAGGCAGGCGTCGAGGTCGGCCCCCAGGTCGGCGAGGAAGCCGGGGTCGAGCGTCCCCACCAGGTCGACGTAGACCACCGGCATGGTGCGGCTGGCCACCGCCGCCAGCGCCTGCAGCAGCGTCAGCCGCCCCGTCACCGGTGACCGGGCGCCGGCGAGCACCGTCAGCCGCCCGCGGACGAGGCCGCCCTGGCCGAGTCCCTGATCGAGCGCGGGCACTCCGGTGACCCAGGCGGGCTCGGGAAGCGGATCACCGCCGCGCCGCAGTGCCGCTGCCCCAAACCGCCGCCGCACCAGGGTGACGGCCTCGATCAGCGAGGACGGATCGTCCATGAGGATGGGCCCGGACACTTCGCTCCTTCCGCGCGGCACGCCGCCGTGCGGAGCTCACCTGGTATCGACCTCCCTGCCCCGATGAGGACGTCGAGGGAGCGTGGAGCGGGAGGATCAGTATAACGAACATGCGTTCGAAGCCGCAAGGGTTGCGTACCCTTGCGCCGGCGCCCCACAAGGGGCCCGCCGCGAGGGAGGACGCACGTGGCCCGGATCGCCGTCACCGGGGGCACCGGATTCGTCGGCCTGCACACCGGCCGCGCCCTGCGCCAGGCCGGTCATCAGCTGCGGCTTCTCGGCCGGGGCCGGCGCCGCGGGCCACGACCTCAGGGCGTCGACTTCCTCCGCGTCGACGTCACCACCGGTGACGGCCTGCTCGACGCGCTGCGCGGTTGCGACGCCGTGCTGCACCTCGTCGCCGTCATCCGCGAGCGCGGTGCGCAGACCTTCGACCGGGTCAACCGTGCCGGCGCCGAGAACGTCGCCCAGGCCGCGCGGCAGGCGGGGATCGGGCACATCGTCCACCTCAGCGCCATCGGCGTCGATCCCGATCCCTACTACGGGTACCTGGCCAGCAAGTGGGCTGGGGAGATGGCGGTGCGCGGGTCGTCGGTGCCCCACACCGTGCTCCGTCCCAGCCTGCTCTTCGGGCCCGGCGACGGCTTCTTCACCACCCTGACCAGGCTGATCCGGCTCAACCCGGTGATCCCCATCGTCGGCAACGGTCGCGCCCTCTTCCAGCCGCTCGCCGTGGCCGACCTCTCACGGATCGTCGTCGACTGCATCGCCCGGGGGTCGTCCAACGACATCCACGAGGTCGGCGGTCCCGATCACCTCACCTACGAGGAGATCATCGACATCATCAGGGCGGAGCTCGGTCTGCGCCGGCGCAAGGTGCACGTGCCGGTCGCGGCGATGCTGCCGATCGCCGTCCTCTTCGACCGGTTGCTTGCCAATCCGCCGGTGACACCCGGGCAGCTGCGCCTGCTGAAGAAGAACAACATCACCCGCATCGACGCGGTCCCGCGCCAGTTCGGCTTCGAACCGCTCTCCTTCGCCGACAACTGCTCGTACCTGCAGGAGTACTGAGCGGCGGGGCGCCGCGGCGCGGCACGCCGCTATGGCAGTACGTAGGGACGGCGCACCACCTCGTCGAGCACGAAGATCGTCTGGGTGGCGCGAACCGCGGCCATCGACTGCAGCCGTTCGAGGATGACATCGCGCAGCGTCTCGACGTCGGCGACCCGGACCACGATCAGCGCGTCGTACTCGCCGCTGGTGAAGGCGCAGTACTCGACCTCGGGCATGGCGGCGAGCTGCGCGCGCAGCGAGCGCCAGGCCGGCTGGCGGCCGGAGATGAGGATGACGGCGACGATCGACAGACCGATGCGGGCGCTGTCGACGCGGGCGCTGAAGCCGCTGATGACGCCATCCGCACGGAGGCGTTCGAGGCGGCTGTAGGCGCCGGCCCGGGAGATGCCGGCGCGCTCGGCGAGCGTCGCCACCGACAGCCGGCCGTCGTCGCGCAGGACCTCGAGCAGGCGCCGGTCGACGGCGTCGATGCCGACGGCGGCGCGGGCGCCAGCGGCCGCGGCAGCCGCTGCCGGCGGCGCCCTGTCCGGACGGTCAACGTCGTCGAGGTCGGGGCGGCGAGCCACGGCGGGCGTCAGCCCCGGGGCGGCCGCGGCGCGGCCTGCCGCTGAGGGCGTCCAGCCGGGAGGGCGTCAAGCCCCGTCGTCCGGTCCATTTGTCCAGCAAGGATAGCCAGAATCGGAGTATTCGTCTAGCGATCCTGCCACTGCCTGGACGAATGTGCGCACGCCTGGGAGAATGGTCGAGGCTTCTTCCAACCCCGCGGAGCTCGGGCAGTCGGAGGTGTCGTGTCCATGGCCACACTGATCAGCGAAGCCGCCGCTCCCTCGGTGCCGGAGCGGTGGGACCGCTTCTTCGAGCAGGTCCGGCGCACCGTGATGCAGCACCCGGTCGTCACCGACAACCGCTACTGCGTCTGGTTCGAGAAGGGCGAGGCGACGCGGGCCCAGGTGCGTGACCTCATCCAGCAGTTCTCGGTGTTCAGCAACCTCTTCATCGTCGCTCAGCTCCTCAAGACCATCAACGCGCCGAGCATCGAGCAGGCGCGCGAGAGCAAGGAGATCCTGGTCAACGAGCTGGGCGTCGTCTTCCGCTCCGGTCGCACCTCGCCGGTGCACGACGTTCCCGTCGACGACGACGCCAAGGACCGCATGGGTGACCCCGATCTGGTGAGCACCGAGGGCACCGTCGACGGCGGTGTCTATCGATTCAATGCCGCTCACTTCGAGTGGCTGACCAAGGTCGCCGAACCGCTGGGGCTCTCCTTCCAGGACATCGGCAAGCGGCGCTTCGGCTGGCCGAGCACGCTGCACTTCTGCGACGAGCTGGCCCGCATCTACGGCAGCGAGGAGCCCGACATCGCCGAGGGCGCGAGCTTCGCGGTCGAGAACTGGGCCGCCGCCGGATTCTGGAAGCAGCTGATCAGCGGGCTGGACCGGTTCCGCGACCGCGAGTGCCCGGAGCTGAGATTGGCCTTCTTCACCTGGCACGATCGGGTCGAGGACCAGCACGCGGCGCACACCCTGGACGAGCTGCACGAGGCGTTCGAGCGTCCCGGCTTCAACGAGACCAAGTTCCTCGAGGGCGCGGCGGCGATGCTCGATGGGGTCAAGGTGTTCTGGGACGGGCTCAACCAGCGGAGGCTGCAGCCCAGCGGTGGCTGAGGTGATCGAACGGGCGGTGGCGGCGGCGCCGCCGGTGCTCACCGGGACCGACCACGTCGAGCTGTGGGTGGGCAACGCCCGCCAGGCGGCCCACTACTACGGCAGCACCTTCGGCTTCGACGTGATCGCCTACGCGGGACCGGAGACCGGGCTGCGCGACCGGGCCTCGTACGTTCTCGAGCAGGGACGGGTGCGGCTGGTACTGACCGCGCCGCTGCACCCCGAAGGCGAGCTGGCGGCCCACGTCCACCGCCACGGAGACGGCGTCCGCACCATCGCGCTCCGGGTCGAGGACGCCACCGCCGCCTTCGAGGGGGCGCTCGCCCGCGGCGCCCGTGCGGTCGAGGAGCCGCGCACGGTTGAGGACTCGCACGGTGCCCTCCGCTACGCGGGCATCGCCACCTTCGGCGACACCGTCCATCGCTTCGTCGAGCGCGACGAGTACTCCGGCCCGCACTGGCCCGGGTACCGCGCCGAGCGCCGCCCCGGCGGGGGCGTGGGACTGCGCCACATCGACCACACCGTCGGCAACGTCGAGCTCGGTGCCATGGACTCCTGGGTGGACTTCTACCGCGAGGTCTTCGGCTTTCACGTCTTCCAGGAGTTCGACGAGCAGGACATCGCCACCCGATACAGCGCGCTCCGCTCCAAGGTGACCCGCGATCAGCGCACCCGGATCACCTTCCCCATCAACGAACCCGCCGAGGGTCTGCGGGCGTCGCAGATCCAGGAGTACCTCGACTACTACGGCGGCGCCGGGGTGCAGCACATCGCCCTGCACACCGACGACATCGTCGAGTCCGTCTTCGCCATGCGCGAGCGCGGGGTCGAGTTCCTGACCGCTCCGTCGGCGTACTACGAGGAGATCGCCACCAGGGTGCGCGAGCACGGCGTCAGCGAGGATCTCGACCGGCTTCGCGAGCTGTCGGTCCTGGTCGACTTCGAGGACGGTGGCTACCTGCTGCAGATCTTCACCCGCCCCGTCGCGGACCGTCCCACGCTGTTCTTCGAGGTGATCCAGCGCAAGGGGGCGAAGGGCTTCGGCAAGGGCAACTTCAAGGCGCTCTTCGAGGCCATCGAACGCGAGCAGGCCGCGCGCGGAAACCTCTAGCCATGCGGTCGTACCGACGCCTGGGTGAGCTTCCCCGCAAGCGGCACATGCGGATCGAGCGTGGCGGCAGGCCGGTCTTCGAGGAGCTCTTTGGTCGCGAGGGATTCACCGGTCCGTCCTCGCTGCTCTATCACCTGGGCATGCCGGAGGCGGCGCACGACGTCGTCCCCGGCGCCGACGACCGGGCGGCGATGGAGTTGGAGCAGGTCCACACCCATGCCCACCTCGAGGCCTGGCGGATGCAGCCGGAGGGCGACATCGTCAGCGGGCGTGGCTGGCTGCTGGTCAACGACGACGTGCGCGTCGGCGTCGCTGTCCCGGAGCGGCAGCAGGAGACCCTGTTCGTCAACGGGTCCGCCGACGAGGTGCTCTTCTTCCACCGCGGCGCGGCCACCCTCCACTCTCAGTTCGGCCGCCTGCCGATCGCGGAGGGTGACTACCTGGTCATCCCCAGGGGCACGGTGCACCGCATCGAGCTCGCCGCGCCGCAGGCGACCCGGGTCCTGGTGCTGGAGTGCACCGGGCTGGTCGATTCGCCGGAGCGATATCGCTCCCGCAACGGGCAGCTGCTCGAGGCCGCCCCGTACTCGGAGCGGGACATCCGCGCTCCCGAGGAGCTCGAGCAGGCCGACGGTCCGGCGGAGGTGATGCTGAAGCGCGGCGGCCGGATCACCCGCTACTGCCTCGACCACCACCCCTTCGACGTCATCGGCTGGGACGGGACGGTGTACCCCTGCGCCTTCTCGATCCACGACTTCGAGCCGCGGGCGGGACGCTTCCATGTTCCCCCGCCGACGCACCAGGTGTTCCAGGCGCCCGGGCTGGTGATCTGCAACTTCGTGCCGCGAAAGATCGACTGGGATCCCGAGGCGGTGGCCCTCCCCTATCATCACAGCAACCTCGACTCCGACGAGGTGATGTACTACTGCGGGGGTGACTACTCCGCCCGGCGCGGGGTGCGCGAGGGATCGCTGACCCACCACGTCGGCGGTGTCCCCCACGGACCGCAACCGGGCGCCCTCGAAGCAGCCCTCACCGGCGCCCGCGAGACCAGCGAGCTGGCGGTGATGATCGACACCTTCCGCCCGCTCCACCGCACCCAGGCGGCACGACAGGTTCTCGACACCTGCTACCCCTACTCCTGGTCCGCGAGCAGTTGACGCTCTCCCGCTGGGCCAGCGCCCAGGTCGCGGCCGGAGGCTGGGTGCGTCGCATGTTCGCCCAGGGACAGCGGTTGCGCGCCGAGTTCGGCGACGACGCCGTCGTCGACCTCGCTCTCGGACAGCCCCTCGATGAGCCACTCCCCGAGGTCAGGGATGCGCTGCTGGCGGCGGCCAGCGAACGCGGTCGGGCGCGATTCGGCTACATGCCCAACCTCGGCTTTCCCGAGGTGCGCGAGCGGGTCGCCGCGCACATGGGGGTCGAGGGGCTGGAGCGCGAATCCATCATCCTGACCGGCGGCGCCGGTGCCGCGGTGGTCCTGGCGCTGCGTGCCTTCGTCGATGTGGGTGACGAGGTGGTCGGCATCACGCCCTACTTCGGTGAGTACCCGGCGTACTGCAACACCATCGGAGCGACCTTCGTCCCGGCGGCACCGAGTGACGACGGCGGGCTCGATCTCGAGGCCATTGCCGCCGCCCTCACCCCGCGCACCCGCGCCCTGGTGCTCAACACCCCCTGCAACCCCAGTGGTCATGTGGTCGACGAATCGGAGATGGCGGCGCTGGCGGAGGTGCTGGAGGAGCATGCGCCGGTTGCCGGCGGCCCGGTGCTGCTGATCGTCGACGAGGTGTACCACCGGCTGGTCTACCCTCCGGCGCGTCGCGTCGACCCGTTCGCACTCCACCCGCGCACGGTGCTGGCGCGATCGTTCTCCAAGGATCTCGGTCTCGCCGGCGAGCGCATCGGCTACCTGGCGCTGCATCCCGCGCTGGCGACCCCGGAGATCGGCCGCGCTCTCGAGGTGTGCATGCGGGCGATCGGGTTCGTCAACGCTCCCGCCACCATGCAGCGGATGCTGCTGCACCTGCCGGTGTGGCAGGTCGACACCCTCCCCTACGTCGAGCGCCGCGACCACGCCGTCGCCTGCGCCCGCGAGGCGGGCCTCGACCTCGGCGTCCCCGACGGAGCGCTCTACCTCTGGGCCCGCTCGCCCTGGGACGACACCCTCGACTTCGTGCAGACGCTCGCTCGCCGCCGGGTACTGGTGGCGCCGGGCGTCGGTTTCGGGATGCCGAGCCATCTCCGCATCTGCTTCACGGCACCGCGCGAGCGGCTCGAGGAGGCCATGGAGATCGTCTCCGGCTTGGTGTCCTCCGCGCCGCGGTCGGCTCTCGGCTGAAGCGGGGGCTGCGCCGGTTCCGGGGGCGGAGGGGGCACGTCGCTGCGGCGGCACGCGGCCGACGCCTACCGGCGTCGACTCGCTCGGCGCGGACGCGGCTGCACGCCACGCCGCGACGGCCTCCTCCGCGACGTGCCCCCTCCGCCCTCATGATGCGAGGCGCGCGACTCATCGCGGAGCGGCGCTTCGGAACCGGCGCTTCGCGTGGGCGAGGGGTGCTGAGCACGTTGTCGCTTGTGGCTGAGGTGGGGGAGGCGTCGTCGCGGAGGAGACCGTCGCGCAGGCGAGCTGAGCGAGCCGAGCGCAGCGGGCCGACGCCAAAGGCGTCGGAACCGCGGGTCTCCGCAGCGACGACGCCTCCCCCACCCGGCGCTAGCAGACCGGCGGCGAGCTGAGCGGTCTCAGTGGGCGGCGATGGCGGCGCCGACGACGAAGAGGACGGCCGTCAGGGTGAGAGAGGCCGTGCCGACTCGTCCGGCCATCCACGAGCGGACGGTGCGACGCGGTCGATGTGCGAGCAAATGTGTCCCTCCCGAGGTCCTCCCTTCGAGGACCGCCGCAGTATACGGACGGGACGCCGCGAGATGTCAAGGACACTGGTTGGTTTCTCGACATCGGAGAGGGCCGGTGCGGCGCCGAGCCCGCAGCGCCTCGGTAACAGCGAGCCGATCAAGGGGCGCTGGCGGAGGCAGAGGGATTCGAACCCCCGAGGGCTTGACGGCCCTTGCGGTTTTCAAGACCGCTCCGATCAACCGCTCCGGCATGCCTCCGCGCCGGCGGCGAGAGTGTCGCACGACGGTGCCGAGCGAGCACGGCATGGGTAGAACGCGGAGCGCGCGCCGGTATACTCGATCGACCCTGGTGGGGAGGTGGCTGAGTGGCCGAAAGCGCCCGCCTGCTAAGCGGGTGAGGGGTGTCAAGCTCCTCCGAGGGTTCGAATCCCTCCCTTCCCGCCACCGTCAGCCCTCGCTTCCGGGCCGCGCAGCGACGACGGTGCGCACCGGAACGCCCGAGCCCCAGATGTTGGTCTGCGGCAGCACGACGCACAACGCCTCGCGCCGCATCGCCCCGACCACCAGCTCAGCCGCGCGCTGAGCCATTCGCGCGCGTGTGTTTCTGTCACACGTGTGCTGTAATGCGCGTTTTGGTGCGGAGTGCTCCGCACCCCAGGGAGGTAGTGCAGTGGCACGAGTGACACGGCGGCGCAAGTCGACCGCACGCAAGGCGGCGGCGCGCGCGACTGGGACGGTCAGGCGTGCGGCGAGGGCGGTGGGCCGCAGAGCTGCCAAGACGCCCGCGGGCCGCGCGCTGGGAGGAGCAGCCGATCAGGCGCTGCGGATCCTCGGGGCCGAGCTCCGCAGGCTCGCCAGCGAGAACGAGCGGCTCCGCCGGCAGCTGGCCGGGCAGCGGACCACCGCGGCCCGCGGTGGTCGGAAGAAGACGACGGCGAAGCGCGCGACCAAGCGCTCGGCGAAGCGGAGCGCGAAGCGCACCACGGCCAAGCGGACCACCGCCAAGCGTGCCGTCTCCAGGGTCGCGGCGCCGCGCAAGACCGCGCCGAAGCGGGCGAAGAAGCCGGCGGCTGCCCGGAAGACCAGCCGCGCTCCGCGCCGGAAGACCACGACGGTGATGGGCATCACCCCGCCGGCTCCGGTCCAGTCGGCGATCAACACCCTCACCCCATGAGCAGCAGGGGCGGTCTCCCCGGACGGAGGCCGCCCCTGCGCCTCAGCGGGGCGCACCGCTGCGCTCCCTCGTGACGGCCGCCAGGCACGGTATCGTCCCCGCGGCCATGCGCGATCACCTCCCCCGCCTCCTCCTCGCCGCTCTGGCCGCGCTGCTGGCGGCGTGCGGTTCCAGCGGTGGCACCACCTCGGCACCCGGCGGCACCACCACCGCCGGCGGGACGACCACAACCGCCGGCACCGCCGGCGCCGCCAAGACAGCGTGCGACGGTGTCAGCTTCGGATCAGCGCTGGCACCGCAGGACCAGCCGGCCGAGATCCACCGCTACGCCGCGCCGCCGGCGCTGCAGATCGATCCCGGCAAGCTCTATCAGGCGACGATCAGCACCACCAAGGGCACCATCGTGCTCTGTCTCCAGCCTTCCCTGGCGCCGAAGACGGTCAACAACTTCGTCGTCCTCGCCCGCAACCACTTCTACGACGGCCTGACCTTCCACCGGGTGGTTCCCCAGTTCGTCATCCAGGGTGGTGACCCGCAGGGCAGCGGCGGCGGCGGCCCCGGCTACCAGTTCGCCGACGAGCCGGTCAAGGGCCAGTACACCGTCGGGTGCCTGGCCATGGCCAACGCCGGACCCAATACCAACGGCTCGCAGTTCTTCATCTGCATCGCCGACGACACCGCCCAGCTCCGTCCTCTCTACAACCTGTTCGGATATGTCAGCTCGGGAGTCGACGTGGCGCTGCGCATCCAGCAGGGCGACGTGATGCGCACGGTGACCGTCGCGGCCCAGCAGTAGCTCGATCGGCCTCAGCCGGCGCCGCGGCCCGCGCCGCGGCGTGCTCCTCCGGCCGCACGGGTGCGACCGTTGCCACGGGACCCATCGCCGGAGCCGTTCGCCGTCGGCGCCGCGCGGCCACGGCCGCGCCGCGAGGTGGCTGCGTCCCCGCCATGCACCCCCGCCGCCACCGCCAGCTCCTCGAGGGACTCGGCGAGGTCGCCGGCGAGATCCTCGACGTCGGCCATGGCGTCGTAGTCGCCGACGAGCCCGAAGTCGAGGGTGCCGTGGTAGCTGATGATGGCGATGCCCAGAGCATGGTCGGGAGCGAGCGGCACCATCGGGAAGACATCGAGGAGCTGGCGTCCGGCCATGTAGAGCGGCAACTGCGGGCCGGGGACGTTGGTGATGGTCAGGTTGAAGACGCGCGAGCCGGCCACCAGCCGCGACGCCTGGGCGATGATCGTCGCCGGGGCGAGGCCTCCGAGCTGGGTGAGGATCTCCGCTCCCACCGCGTTGCCGCTCTCCTTGAGGCCGCGCATCGCGCCCGACACCCGGCGAAGCCGCTTGACCGGATCGGTGACCCCGACCGGAAGCGGCGCGAAGTACGACGAGACCCGGTTGCCGAGGGCACCGCGCTCGATCTCGGCGCGCACGCTGACCGGGACCATCGCCACCAGCTCGACCCCGCTGACCCGCTCCCCGCGACGGCGCATGTGACGTCCCAACGCACCGGTGACCGCGGCGAGCACGACGTCGTTGACGGTGCCGCCGAGCGCGTTCTTGATCGCCTTCACCTCCGCCAGCGAGCTGCGCACCCAGGTGAAGCGGCGATGCGGCCCGATGTGCACGTTGTAGATCGACGGCGGCCCGGGACGCACCGAGCTCAGCACCGCGCCCGCCGCGTTGGCGATCGCGGCGCGGAGGTCGTCAGGCCGGCGGATCAGCTCGACCGCGGCGCGGCCGGCCTGGGCCTGCGAGCTGACGCGGTCGGCCACCGCCCGCACCGCGCTTCCCGCGGCGCTCGGCCACGGCTCCGCATGCCAGGGGCGAGGACGCGTGCCCTGGTCGGCAGGAGTGCGCTCGAGATCGAAGAGGACGGTGGCGATGTCGACTCCGGAGATGCCGTCGACCAGGGCGTGATGGGTCTTGCTGATCAGCGCCCAGCGATCGCCCTCGATCCTCTCGACCAGCCACATCTCCCACAGCGGACGCTCGCGATCCAGCCGCTGCGACAGGATCCGCCCGGCCAGCTTCCTGAGCTGGTCCTCGCTCCCCGGACGAGGCAGGGCGGTGAGTCGCACATGGTAGTCGAGGGTGAAGAAGGGATCGTCGACCCACTCCGGGTGGTTGAGCCCGAAGGGGGCGAAGCTGAGTCGCTGCCGGTAGCGCGGCACCAGGTGCAGACGCCGTTCCACCGCCGCGATGAGCTCGCTGTAGGCGGGTGCGGGCCCCTCGAAGAGGCAGACGCCGGCGATGTGCATGTGTGCGGTGGTGCCGTCCTCGAGGCTGAGGAAGGTGGTGTCCAGTGGGGTCAGCCGGCCGCCGGGCATTGCCCGACTCTACGGTGCCGCGACGCCGTGACGCGATACGCCACGTTCGGCTGGGGGCCCGTAGAGTCGCAGTCGTCGTGTCACAGAGAGGGGGACGCTGTCGCGGCAGCGCCGGCGGTGCCGTCAGCTGCGGCCGGGCCATCCTGGCCGGTGCTTCGCTTGCCCTTCTGCTGGCCCTCGGCGCCTGGACGGCGCGACCGAGCTACGCAGCCCTGCTGGGGGTGATGATCGCTCACCCCGATGGCGTGGTCCTGCGCGCCGACGTGTTCGTGCCCGCCGCGGCCGAGGGACCGAGACCGGCCGTGGTCCTCGTCCACGGCGGCGCCTGGCGGGGCGGCGACCGCGGCTATCTCGATCTTGCGGCGCAGCGGTTGGCGGAGCGCGGCTGGGTGGCGGCCACCATCGACTATCGCACCGACGCTGCGGCACCGTTTCCCGCCGAGCTCGACGACGTGGAGGCGGGAGTGCGCTGGCTGCGCGACCATGCGAGGTCCTATGACGTCGATCCGCGGCGGGTCGCCCTGCTGGGCGAGTCGGCGGGGGCCAACCTCGCCGTGCTCACCGGTCTCGACGCGACCCACCACCCCGAGCGCACCGCCGGGCCGGTCGCCGGCGTCGTCTCCTGGTCCGGTCCGATGGACCTGCGCACCATGGTCGCCGGCGGCGACGCCACGCCCGCGTGGCTGCGCGCCGCAGCTCACCACTTCATCGGATGCGAGGTCGCCGATTGCTCCCCGCGGTATGCGGCCGCGTCACCGTTGGAGCAGATGGTCGACGGATCGCCGCCGGTGCTGCTCGCCGGCAGCCTGGAGGAGATCGTCCCGGCATCGCAGGCCCGCGCCATGGCGCGACGGCTCAGCGACCACGGCGTCCCCGTCGAGGTGCAGCTGCTGGCGGGGTCGCGACACGCCGTCGCCTACGCCGACGACGTCTGGGAGAACACCACCGCCTTCCTCGCCGCCGCGCTGCATGCCCGCGCCGGGACGGAGCTCGCCACGCTGGCGCTTCCCGCCGTTCCCGTCGGCGGCGCCGCCGCCGTCCTCGCCCTCATCGCGCCGCCGGGCCGGGTCAGGAGGCTGCCTTGGTGTCCGGCCAGTACTGCTCTTCGAAGATCTCGCTGTCGTCGTTGAGACCGCGGCGGCGCATGATGGCGCGACCGGTCGCGATCATCCCCGGGTGGCCGCAGAGGTAGACGGCACCTGATCCCGGAGCGATCCCGGCGGCATCCGCGTACTTGCGCAGCACGTCCTCCACCCGACCGGTCTCACCACGCCACTCCGGGTCCTCCCAGGGCCGGCTGACGGTGGGCACGTACTCGAACCACGGCACCTCGGCGGCCATCGCCCGCATCTCGTCGAGGTAGCCGAACTCGTAGGAGCGGCTCGCCCCCTGTAGCAGGGTGATGCGTTGCTCGGTCGACCACTCTCCCGCCCGCCAGCGGGCGGCGAGCCGCCGCAGGAAACTGACGAAGGGAGCGATCCCGGTCACGGTGGCGACGAAGAGATGGGCCTGCCCGTCGACCGGCGTGTTGCGCAGGAAGAGGCCCTTGGTCTTGCGGCGCACCAGGATCTCGTCGCCGGTGCCGAGACGGTAGAGGTGGGAGGTCAGCGCGCCCTCGGGCACCAGCTCGATGAAGATCTCGACGTCCGTCTCCTCCGGGGCGGAGACGATCGAGTAGGGGCGCTCGACCACCTTCCCGTTCAGCTCCAGGCCGAGGGTCGCGTACTGGCCGGGGCGGAAGGGGAGCTCGCAGTCGGTGCGCAGCCGAACCACCCAGAGGTCGTCGCAGAGGTCGCGCCGGTCGATGACGACCGCGGTGGCGTACTTGTCGGGATTGGACATGGGCTGACTCCATTGTGGCGAGCCAGGCCGCGGGGCCGCCTCGGCCGGGGACGGGGCCGCCGGCCCAGCGCCTACCATCGGCCGCCGATGCGCCTCTTCGAGGTCGGTGAACGGCTGCCGCCACACCATCCCAACTGCTTCGGCTGCGGACCGCGCAACGAGTCGGGGCTGCACCTGCGGTGCCACATGACCGAGGAGGGCGTGGCGGGGAGCGTTCGTCTTGAGCGCCGCCACGAGGGCGGGCCGGGGGTGGCCCACGGGGGCATCGTCGCCGCCGTCCTCGACGACGTGCTCGGCTACCTGCTCTATCGGCTGGGGGTGCCGATGGTGACCGCGCGGCTGGAGGTCGACTACCGCCGGCCGGTACCCCTGGAGCTCGACTTCGGAGCCGCGGCCCGCATCCTCAGCCAGGAGGGCCGCAAGGTGTGGGCGGAAGCCGAGCTGGAGCGTGAGGGCACGGTGCACGCCCAGGCGAGGGGCCTCTTCGTGCGGGTCGATCCCGCGCACTGGGTGCGCGCCTCGGCGGCGGCTCGGGAATCGATCGAGAGCTGGACCCGCGCCGGCGGCGAGGGCGAGGCCGGCCCGGGTCCGGTCGGGCCCTGAGCCGGCGGACCAGCCTCCCGCGGCGTAACGCGGCCGGGTATCCCCAAGAGGCGGCGGCGGACGCTCTTCTGTGCCCGCGCATCGACGGAGGTGGCTGCCGGATGCGACGCGTGCTGGTCATTCGCATGCGGGCGAGCGGCGGGCTGCTCGCGCTGACGGTCGGATTGGTCCTCGCGCCGCCGTCGGTGCACCCCGCGGCGGCCGCCGGGGCGTCGGTCGCGATCGACGGCCCCGGCAGCAACGGCTGTGTACCCAACGCCGGCGGGCAGGGCAACATGTACTGCTACACCCCCAACTCCGTGGCCGTGAGCTCGGGCAGCGCGGTCACCTGGAGCAACCGCTCGGCGGTGTCTCACACCGTCACCCGCTGCACCACCTCCGCATGCGGCACCGGGGGCGGCTCCGGCACCGCTCCGCCGAGCTTCGACAGCGGCACCGTCAACCCCGGTGGTCAGGCATCGATCAGCTTCAGCGGGGCGGGAAGCTACGTCTACTACTGCACCATCCACGGCTACGCGGCGATGCACGGCACGGTCACCGTCACCGGACCCCCACCGTCGCCGCCGACCGCGCCGCCGCCGACCGCCCGACCGCCGGCGAGCGCGGCTCCCTCGACTGCGACGGTGCACGCACCGTCGAGTCCGTCACCGGCTCAGGTCGCCAGGACGTCGACCAGCGCTGCCGCGACATCCACCGGGTCAGCGGCCTCCAGCAGCGCCAACCAGCCGCTGGCACAGGCCTCGCCGTCGGGCTCGTCTCCGGCGCCGGGGATCGCCGCCACGCCCGGCTCCACGGGCGGCGGTGCCCCGGTCGGACTGATCATCGCGTTGGTGCTGCTGGCCGCCGGCGGGATCGGAGCCGGGGTGACGGCCTGGCGGCGGAGGGCGGGGAGCGAGCCCGTCTGATCCCCTAGGCTCGCGCCCGCCGGGCCGGGTATGGTGGGGACGCGCATGGCCCTGAGCACTCCGCCCGACCAGGACATCGTCGTCATCGGCGCCACCGGCGACCTGGCGACGCGGCGGCTGCTCCCCGCCTTCTATAACCTCGAACGCGAGAACCTGCTCCCGCAGCGGGGCAACATCGTCGGCTTCGCCCTCAACGACTGGACCGACCAGGACTTCCGGGTCCACGCCCTCAAGGCGGTGTCGTTCCACAGCCGCACCGGCCTCGACGAGCGCATCTGGGACCGGCTGTCGGCACGGCTGCGTTTCGTCGCCGGCAACGGCGACGGATTGGCCGACCTGCGCCGCGTCCTCGATCTGGACCGCCGCCTCGTCTACCTGTCGGTGCCGCCCTCGTCGGTGCCGACCATCGTCCAGGGACTGGGAGGGGTCGACCTCGCCGACGGCACCTCGCTGGTGGTGGAGAAGCCGTTCGGGCACGACCTGCCCTCGGCGCAGCAGCTCAACCACACCATCCACGAGGTCTTCCCCGAGGAGCGGGTCTTCCGCATCGACCACTACCTCGGCAAGGAGACGGTCCAGAACCTCCTCGTCTTCCGTTTCGCCAACCCGCTCTTCGAGCGCGAGTGGAACAACGACGGGATCCACCGCATCGAGATCACCGTCGCCGAAACCGAGGGGGTGGGGCGGCGCGGCCGCTTCTACGAGGAGACGGGCGCGCTTCGCGACATCGTCCAGAACCATCTCTTCCAGCTGCTCGCCCTGATCGCGATGGAGGCGCCGGTGCGGATGACGCCGGAGGCGATCCGGGCCGAGAAGGCGAAACTGCTCGCCGCCGCCCGGCCGATCGACCCCGCCGACGTGATCCGCGGGCAGTACACCGCGGGTTCGATCGACGGCAGCACGGTTGCCGGCTACCGCGAGGAGGAGGGCGTCAATCCCGATTCCGCCACCGAGACCTACACGGCGCTGCGGATGAACATCGACTCCTGGCGCTGGGGCGGGACCCATTTCTATCTCCGCACCGGGAAGCGGCTCGCCCGGCGGGAGACCCGCATCGTCATCGTCTTCCGCGACGCACCCCTCAACTTCTTCGAGACGACCGAGGTCAAGCGGCTCGTCTCCCAGAAGCTGCACATCCGCATCCAGCCCAACGAGGGCATCTCGCTGACCTTCGTGCTCAAGGAACCGGGCCCCGTCGTCACAACCCAGAAGGTGGAGATGGACTTCAGCTACGGCGAATCCTTCAAGCTGACCCCACCCGAGTCCTACGAACGGCTGCTCCACGACGCGATGGTCGGCGACCACACCCTGTTCATCAGCGAGCCGGAGGTGGTGCGCGGCTGGGAGGTCGTCACCCCGGTGCTCGAAGCGCCGCCGCCGATCGTTCCCTATACGGCCGGCAGCCTGGGACCCGCCGAGGCGAACGAGCTGATCGCGCCGCGGCTCTGGCACGCCCTCGAGGACTAGGCGGACCGAGGTCGTGCAGCTGCAGCGATGTCCGCGTCACTGACCGGAACGGTCGCCCTCGTCACCGGCGCCTCGAGCGGCATCGGAGAGGCAAGCGCGGCCGCCTTCGCCGCCGAGGGCGCGGCCGTGGCCCTGGTCGCCCGCCGTCGCGACCGGCTCGACGACCTCGCCGCGCGCATCGGTGGTGCCGGCGGCACCGCGCTGGTCATCGAGACCGACGTCACCAAGGAGAACGACGCCCGGGAGGCGGTGCGGCGGACGGTGAGCGAGCTCGGGAGGCTGGACATCCTCCTCAACAACGCCGGGGTCATGCTGCTGGGCCGCATCGAGGGTGCCGACACCTCGCAGTGGCGGCGCATGCTCGACCTCAACGTCACCGCCCTGATGACGCTGACTCACGCCGCCCTCCCCCATCTGCTCGAGGCAGCCGCGGGCGAGCCGCGCGGCGTCGCCGACATCGTCAACGTCAGCAGCGTCGCGGGACGGGTCGCCCGGGTCGGCAGCGGCGCCTACAACGCCAGCAAGTGGGCGGTCAACGCCTTCAGCGACGCCCTGCGGCAGGAGGTGACCGGCCGGCACGTGCGAGTCGGTCTGGTCGAGCCGGGAGCGGTCGACACCGAGCTCGCCTCGCACAACACCGACCCCGAGGTGGTCGCCACCATGCAGCGCCGCTTCGGCGCCATCGAGCGCATGAGCGCCGGCGACATCGCCGAGATCGTCACCTTCATGGTGACGCGACCGCGCCGCGTCGCCCTCAACGAGCTGCTCGTCCGCCCCACCGAGCAGGTCGACTGAGCCACCACCGCAGCGAACGGCCGGCCGAGGGCGCGGTAGGCTGTGCCCTTATGCCCGGAGCGTCGATGGTCACCCTCTTCGGGGTCGCCGCCCTCACCCTGCTGGTGATCCCCGGCCCCTCAGTCCTGTACATCGTGACCCGCAGCGTCGACGAGGGGCGCACCGCCGGCCTCGCCTCGGTGCTCGGCGTCCATATCGGCACCTCGGTGCACGTCACCGCCGCGGCGCTGGGCCTGTCGGCATTGCTCGTCGCCTCGAGTGGGGCATTCACCGCCGTCAAGCTGGCGGGCGCCGCCTATCTCATCGTCATTGGACTGCGGCGCATCCTCACACACGAAGCCCCCGTCGACGCCGCTCCCCGAGCCCGGGCGCCACTGCCGCGGATCGTCGCCCAGGGAGCGGTGGTCAACGTGCTCAATCCGAAGACCGCGCTCTTCTTTCTCGCCTTCCTTCCCCAGTTCGTCGACCCCGCGAAGGGACGCGTCGCGCTGCAGGTCCTCATGCTCGGGGGCATCTTCATGGCGCTGGGGCTCTGCAGCGACGGGACCTACGCTCTGGTCGGCTCCGCCGCCGGTGGCTGGCTGCGCCGGCGGCTGCTGCGGGCACGGCGGCAGCGGTATGTCACCGGCGGCGTCTACGTCACCCTCGGCGCCGTCGCAGCCTTCTCCGGTTCGGCGCGACACAGCTGAGCCGCCGGCGCACGGCGCTCACCGCAGCGCTCGCGCCGAAACGGTCACATTTCGTGTTGCGGCGGCTGCTCCTCCTCCTTCTCCTTGCCGTGCCGGTGAAGCGGCGATTCGACGATGCGAATGCGCACCGCGCTGCTCCGCCGAAACACCTCCGCAAGCGTCCTCTGCCTCGGCTCCGGCACGTCGAGCAGGCGGCCGGCCCGCAGCGGAAGCAGGACCCCGAGACGCGCGTCGCCGAGCACCGCCTCCACCGCGTGGCGGTCTCCGCCGGTGACGACGGCATCGAGGCTGCCGGCAACCGGAGCCACGACACGCGCGGCCGCGTCCGCCGCGGCCTCGAGGGCGACGCGCGCCTGTCCCTCGCGCCGGCGGGCGAATCGCTTCTGCGACCAGCCGCCGGCGGCGGCGCGGCCGTGGACCGGGCGCGATCCCACCTTGGAGGCGACCAGCTGCGACCGACGGAACACCCCGACCGCGTAGCCCCCCAGGCGGACCAGCACCACCCCGACGCTGCGCTCCGCGCACGCGTGCGCGACCAGACCAGCGAACGGAGCGCCCTCATCCGGCGCAAGCGGTGGGAACGGCACCTCGCACTCGGCGGTGCATCCGTCGGCACCGGTCACCACCACCTGCTCCGGCGTGGCCGTCCACTGCAGAGAGCCGTGTCGCTCCGCGAAGCCGGCGAGCCAGAGGTCGAGTCGCTCCGCCGGCACGATCACCCTCGACCGCCGCCCGCCGCGGTTGCTCCGCTCGATCGGTCAGCCAGCGGCGTCTGACATCACCCGCTGAGCGAACTCCTCGACGCGAGCACGGCCCTCGGTCGGCCAGCCACACACCAGATATCCCGTTCCTTCCGCGACCTGCGCGTCGATGAAGCGTCGCACCGCATTGAGGTCTCCGCTGATTGAGAGCGAGCCGGCCCGGAGGATCGCCCCTGGATCGCGTCCGGCCGCCTCCGCCGCCCGGGCCACCACCGCCCATTTACGCCGCAGGGTCTCGGGACCACCAAAGCAATGCCAGGCGTCGGCCAGCCGGCCGGCGAGGGGAAGCATCCGCTGCTCACCGGAGGCACCGATCCAGACGGGGGGATGCGGTTGCTGCACCGGGCGTGGCAGCAGGCGGGCGTGGTCGAGCGACAGGGTGCGCCCGGTGTAGGAGACCTCCTCACCGGTGAACAGACGGCGGATGACCTCGAGCGCGTCCTCGAGCCGGTCGATGCGCTCGCGCAGGGGCGGCAAGGGGATACCCAGCTGCTCATGTTCCTCGGCGAACCACGCCGCTCCCAAGGAGAGCTCGAGCCGGCCCTTGGACGCATGGTCGATGGTGACCGCCTCGGCGGCGAGCACCGAGGGATGGCGATAGGTCACCCCGGTGACCAGCAGTCCCAACCGCACGCGGCTTGTCGCGGTCGCAAGCGCGGCGAGAGTCGACATCCCCTCGAAGCAGTTGCCCGGGCCCTCGCCGTACATCGGCTTGAAATGGTCGAAGCCCCAGACGCCGTCGAAGCCCAGCTCCTCGGCAAGGCGGGCGCGGTCGACGATCTCCGACCACTCCAGCCGCTGCTGGGCGATGTCGAGACCGAATCGCATGGGGTGATTCTGTGGCACCCGACTACCCTCGCACTCCGATCTCGTCGAGGTGCGCCAGCAGGTCGGCGGGATCGCTGTAGACGCGATAGGCTCCGGCGCGCTCCAGCTCGTCGCGTCCGTATCCGCCCGAGAGCAGGCCGACGCCGAGCGCTCGCGCCCGCTGGGCTGCGAGCAGGTCCCAGACGCTGTCGCCGACGACGAAGCAGCCGGTGGCGGGGACGCCGAGGCGGTCGGCGGCGGCGAGGAAGAGGTCGGGGTCGGGCTTGGCCCGCACCACGTCGTCGCGGGTGACGACGGGAACGCCCCCCGGCAGATGGAGGAGGGAGATGGTCTGGTCGGCGGTCTCGCGCCGGCCACTGGTCGCCAGGGCGAAGGGCATGCCGAGATTGTGCAGATGCGTCAGCAGGGCGATCGCGCCGGGCAGGGGCCGGATCTCCGCCAGCCGCGCCAGCAGACCCTGAGCGTGCCGCCGGCGCAGCCGCTCCGCCCGCGCCGCGTCGATCGAGGCCCCGGTCTCTCGCGCCAGCGCGTCCACGAACAACCCGCCGCTCATGCCGACGCGGCGGTGGATGCGCCACACCGACAGCTCGATGTGCTCCTCCTGCAGCGCCTCGTGCCAGGCGAGAACGTGCTGATAGACACTGTCGAGGAGGGTGCCATCGACGTCGAAGAGGAGAGCGGAGACGCCGGGTGCGCTCAACGCGATGGCGGCACCGGACGGCTCACACGACGGACACGGTGACGTCGATGTTGCCGCGGGTCGCGTTCGAGTAGGGGCACACCTTGTGGGCGGCGTCGGCGGCCCGCTGCGCCTGGCCCGCGTCAGCGTTGGGGAGGTGGACTCCGAGCGCAACGGTGAGCACGAAGCCGCCGTCGCCGCCGGCGCCGAGGCCGACTCGTGCGGTCACGGTGCTGTCGGTGACGTCGACCTCGAGCCGGCGGGCGACGAGCTTCAGCGCGCTGTGGAAGCAGGCCGCGTAGCCGGCTGCGAAGAGCTGCTCGGGGTTGGTGTGGCCTCCCGGCCCGGCCAGCTCGAGCGGCAGCGCAAGGTCGATGTCGAGAAGGCCGTCGGAGCTGCGGACATGCCCGCCGCGGCCATCCCCGGTGGCGACAGCCTCGGCCGTGTACAGCACCTTGGTCGGCGTGGCAACCGTCATCATCGATCTCCTCGGGGCGGGGGGTACGAGAACGACTGTAGGACTTCGGAGAGCCGGCTCGTCCTACGCGAAGCCGGCGAACCCCGGCCAGGCGGCGACCATGCGTTCCCGAAGCGCGCCGGTGATCGCGAGGTAGGTCGCCGTCGCCTCGACCACGACGGCGCCGTCGGGCAGAAGGATGCGCGACTCGGCCTGCAGGGTGCGGGTCCGCTCGCGGGTCACCCACGCCTCGATCCGCAGCGCCACCCCCACCGGCGCCGGGACCCGGAACCGGGTCTCCATCCGCGCCGTCACCACCCAGCGATGACGCATCGCCGACCAGCGCCCCATCACGTCGTCGAGGATCGCCGCGAGCAGGCCGCCGTGGACGACGCCGGGGAAGCCGACGTGGCGCTCGTCCGCGGTCCAGTCACCGACCACCAGCCGCTCCTCGAGGCGGTACTGGATGTGCAGTCCGATGGGATTGCGCAGTCCGTGGACGAAGTTCTGCTGGAACTCGCTGCGGTCGTTCAGCCAGAGCCCATCGAGCTCGTCGAGCTCCCGCGCCTGGTCCGCGTCGGTCACGGGGTCAGCCGTTCCAGACCGTCGAGGTAGGGCCGGAGGGCGGCGGGGATGGTGACCGTCCCGTCGCTCTCCTGGTAGGACTCCAGCAGCGCGGCGACCGTGCGTGGCAGCGCCAGGGCGCTGCCGTTGAGGGTGTGGACGAAGCGCGGCCGCTCCCCGGCGGCGGCGCGGAAGCGGATGTTGGCTCGCCGCGCCTGGAAGTCGGCGAAGACGCTGCACGACGACACTTCGAGGTGGCGCTCCAGACCCGGCGCCCAGGCCTCGAGGTCGTACTTCTTCCACTGGGCGAAGCCCATGTCGGCGGTGCACATCAGGACCACCCGGTAGTGGAGACCGAGCTCCTGCAGAACCGTCTCCGCGTCGCTCACCAGGCTCTCGAGCTCGTCGAGCGAGCTCTCGGGAGTGACGAACTTGACCAGCTCGACCTTGTCGAACTGGTGGAGACGGAGATAGCCGCGGGTGTCCTTCCCGGCGGCGCCTGCCTCGCGGCGCCAGCAGGGGGTGAAGGCGACGTGGCGGATGGGCAGCAGCTGGCCGTCGAGGATCTCCTCCCGATAGAGGTTGGTCACCGGGACCTCTCCGGTGGGGATGAGGAACATGTCGCCCTCGGTGTGGAAGGCGTCGTCCTCGAACTTGGGCAGCTGGGCCGTTCCCACCATCACCTCCCGCCGGACCAGGTATGGCGGGGCGACCTCGGTATAGCCGTGCCGGGTTGTGGCCAGATCGAGCATGAACGTGGCGAGGGCGCGCTGGAGACGCGCCCCGGCGCCACGGACCACGGCGAAGCGGCTGCCGGAGATCCGGGCGGCGCGCTCGAAGTCGAAGATGCCGAGGCGCTCACCCAGCTCGTAGTGGGGTAGCGGAGTGAAGTCGAAGCGTCGCGGCTCACCCCAGCTGCGCACCACCAGGTTGTCGGCCTCACTGGTGCCCACCGGGACCGACTCGTGCGGGGGATTGGGAAGCTCGAGGAGGAGCTCGTCCCGACGGTGCTCCAGCTCGCCGACGTCGTCGAGCAGCGCCTGGATCCGCTCTTTCAGCTCGGCCAGCCGCTGACGCTCCGGCCCACCGGGAGTCCCGCGGAACGAGCGGCTCACCCGGTTCTGCTCGGCGCGGAGGGTCTCCGCCTGGGTGCGCAGCGCCCGTGCCTGCTCGTCGAGTTCGAGAATCTCGTCGACGGGCGCGGGCTCCCCCTTGAGCCGGCCCGCCTCGCGGATGCGCTCCGGATTGTCGCGCACCTGCTGGACGGAGAGCATCAGCCTTCCAGCTCCTCGCCGCCGACATCGGGCAGCTGTCCACTTGTGCCCGCGGCGTGCCGCGGCCGCATGGTGGGAAAGAGCAGCACCTCGCGGATGCTGGCCCGGTCGGTGAGCAGCATCACCAGCCGGTCGATGCCGATGCCCAGGCCACCGGCGGGGGGCATCCCGGTCTCGATCGCCTCGAGGAAATCCTCGTCGAGGGGATGCGCCTCGACGTCCCCGGCGGCGCGGAGCCCGGCCTGCTGCTCGAAGCGGCGCCGCTGGTCGATGGGGTCGTTGAGCTCGGAGAAGGCGTTGGCCAGCTCGCGCCCGGCGACGATCAGCTCGAAGCGCTCGACGAACCGGGGATCGTCGCTGCGGCGTCGCGCCAGGGGGGAGACCTCGGCGGGGTAGTCGAGCACGAAGGTGGGATCCCAGAGGGTGTGCTCCACCAGCTGCTCGTAGATCGCCATCAGGATGACACCGGGGCCGGCCCCGGCCGGCACCTCGACCTGGAGCCGCCGCGCCTCCTCCTCGAGGCGGCCGTCGTCCCAGGCGGCCATCGCATCGAGGCCGCACGTCTCGCGCACCAGGTCGACCATGCGGGCGCTGCGGAACGGCGGGCTTAGGTCGAGCTCGCGGCCTCCGTAGCGGCGCGCCAGCGGGTTGCTGCCGGGCGAGCCGCCGGCCTCGTCGGCAACCGCTTGCGGACCGACGGCGTTGGCGGCGGCGACGATGATCTCCTCGGTGAGCAAGCCCATGATGCGGTAGTCGCCGTAGGCCTCGTAGGCCTCGAGCATGGTGAACTCGGGGTTGTGCCGCGGTGACAGACCTTCGTTGCGGAAGACCCGGCCGATCTCGTAGACGCGACGGTAGCCGCCCACCAGCAGCCGTTTCAGGTGCAGCTCGATGGCGATGCGGAGGTAGACGTCGATGTGGAGCGCGTTCCAGTGGGTGATGAACGGCCGGGCGTTGGCGCCGCCGGGAATCGCCTGGAGGATGGGGGTCTCCACCTCGAGGAAGCGGTGGCTGTCGAGGGTGCGGCGCACCGCGGCGACGATGTGGGTGCGCCGGGAGAAGTGCAGGCGCTGGTCGGCATTGCCGAGCAGGTCGAGGTAGCGCTTGCGCAATCGGGTCTCCTGCTCCTGCAGGCCGTGGTACTTCTCCGGCGGTGGGCGCAGCGCCTTGACCAGCAGGGTCACGCTGTCGGCGAGCACGCTCGGCTCTCCCCGCCGGGTGCGGGCCATCGGCCCGCGCACCCCGATGATGTCGCCCAGATCGAGCAGCTCCACCATCCGCCAGGCGTCCTCGCCCAGCCGCTCGTAGCGCAGCCAGACCTGGAGCCGCTGCTCCTCGTCCTCGATGTGGGCGAACACCATCCGCCCCATGACGCGGAGCTGGACGATGCGCCCAGCGACGGCGACCACGGGCCCGGCGGATGGGCCGCCATCGGGTTGCGGGGGTGACGACTCCTCGAACGCCGCCAGCCGCGCCAGCGCTTCGGACAGGGTCGTGTCCGGACGGAAGTCGACGTTGTACGCGGCGACGCCAAGCGCCGCCAGCTCGTCGACCTTGCGACGGCGCTCGGCGATCAGCGCGTCCTCGGGCACGGCTCGACAGGGTAGCCCGAGCCGGGCTCAGGACACGGAGACGATGGACAGCGAGCGCGTACCCGCGGGGCTCTGAACCTCGACGGCTTCGCCGGCGCGGTGGCCCATCAGCGCCTTGCCCACCGGCGACTCCATGGAGATGCGGCCGTTGGCGACGTCGACCTCGGCCGGTCCGACGATGGTGAAGGCCTCCTCGCCGAACTCGTCGCGGACGGTGACCACCGAGCCGACCTGGACGACGCCGTCGTGATGCTCCTCGATGATCACGGCGTTGCGCACCATGCGCTCGAGGGTGAGGATCCGCCCCTCGATCATCCCTTGCTCGTTCTTGGCCTGCTCGTACTCGGCGTTCTCCGACAGGTCGCCGAACTCCTTGGCGTACTTGATCCGTTCTGCGACCTCGGCCCGGACCTCGGTCCGGAGATGGTCGAGTTCCTGCTGGAGCTTGTCCAGGCCCTCCGGGGTGATGAGGACCGGTTTGTCGAGCATGAGGGTCACCAACATCGCGTCAGGGCCCCCGCGCCTCCGCCGGACTGCTGCCAGGGAGCGGCCGGTGCCCGTCAAATCATGAGAGCAGCGGAGTATACGGGAGCCCCGAGCGACATGGACCCCGGTCGAGGATCTGGTCTCCACCGGGGAGGGGACGCCTGCTGGGGTGGCCACCGCCCCGATCTGGCCGCCTCCGACGGCGGGTGCCGGCGGGGTATGCTCGCCCCCGGTGGGCTGCTTGACGCCCTGTTGATACAGCCGGTATCCTCTCAGCCTACAGCGACACCTCTATTGCCCCCCCTCTCGGGGCGTCCCTGGCTTGCTGGGGGCGCCCTTTTTATTTGCCCGCGAACCTCGCTGGTCTCGACCCCCCTCCGTCGCATCGGGGGCGCGGCCGCGCTGACCAGCCCGCCGGCTGTCAGCCCTCCCCGCTGGTGAAGATCGGCTGGTACGGGCCCTCGGGTCGCTCTCCCGCGGCGAGCGCCTCCGCGTAGATCGCGTCAAGGCGCTCGCGGCTGTCGAGGTCCTGCACCATCGCCCGCAGCCGCGAGGCGCCGTCGCAACCCTTGATCGTCCAGGCAACGTACTTGCGGCCTATCCGCAAGGCGCGCGCTTCACCGTAGTGAGCGATCAGCTCCTCGAGGTGACGGCGGCCGAGCTCGATGCGCTCGACGAAGGGAAGGTCGGGCAGGTTCTCGCCGGTGGCGAGCCGGTGCGCCGCCTGGCGCACCAGCCAGAAGTTGCCCAGCATGCCGCGGGCGATGACCACGCCATCGACGTGTCCGCTCTCGATGTGGTGGGCGATCTGCTCGGGATCGCGCAGGTCACCGCTGCCGAAGACGGGGATGTCGACCGCGGCGCGAACCCCGGCGATCTCTCTCCAGTCCGCCCAGCCCGCGTAGCCCTGGCAGCGGGTGCGGCCGTGGACGGTGACCGCGCCAACGCCGACGTCCGCCAGAGACCGCGCCAACAGGGGCGCGTTGATGCTGCCCTGGTCCCAGCCGAGACGCATCTTGGCGGTCACCGGCACGTCGACGGCGTCGACGATCGCGGCCAGCACGCGCGCCGTCGCCGCGACGTCGCGCGCCAGCGCGGCACCGCATCCCAGGCCCACCACCTTGCGCACCGGGCATCCCAGGTTGACGTCGACCGCCATGGCGCCGCGCTCGGCGCACACCTGCGCCGCTGCCGCCATCACCGCGGGATCCGAGCCGACCAGCTGCGCCGCCACCGGGCGCGTGTCGTCGGGGAACTGCAGCAGCCGCAGGCTCGCCTCGACGCTGCGCACCACCGCCTCGGCGGCCACCATCTCGGTGCACACCAGGCCCGCCCCCATCTCCATGGCGATCCGCCGAAACGGCACGTCGGTGATCCCCGCCATCGGGGCGACGAGGATCGGGGAGCTCAGCTCGAGATCGCCGATCCGCAGAGCCGGCGCAGGGGCATCAGCAAGCGCGAGTGCCATGCACCGATGCTACGGCATCGGCGCGCCGCTCCAGGCAACATGTCACCCATGGCGACCTGGGAGGGGCTGGCCCGTGCCCGACCAGATCTAGTGGACGCTGGAAGAGCGCTGCTCTACCAATTCGGTGTCGGCCTGGCTTTTCTGGCCACGGTCCGACGAGATGGAGGACCGCGGACTCACCCAATCTGCCCGGTGGTCACCAACCAGGGCATCTTTGCATTCATCATCCCCTCCCCGAAGCAGACCGATCTCCGGCGCGACGGCCGCTATGCGCTGCACTCGTTTCCCTGTCCGGACAACGAGGACGCCTTCTATCTCACTGGCACGGCCCGGCTCACCACCGAGGCGGGAGTTCGGGCGCGACTCGGTGAGCAGTTCGCCGCCGAACGGGCCCATCTTCAAGTCCCAGTCCCGCCCAACATCGACCTCCTCTTCGAGTTCGACATCTCACGCTGTCTCCTTACCAAGACCACTGGCCATGGGGATCCTCATCCCCGTCATGAGGTCTGGCGAGAGGGTTGACCCCCGGCCTCGCTGCGCCAAGGCCGCGCGTTGCAAGCGGTTGCTCAGCAGTACCCGCCGCTTGGCGCTGGGCGGGGGAGGGGCCGTCGCTGCGGAGACCCCTCCCCCGCCTGTGCCATGCAGTTACTGATTCAAGCCGTAGAAGAGGCGCAGCCCATCGAGCGTCAGCCGCTGGTCGACGGTGTCGATGCAGGTGGTGTTGGCGGCGATCAGCTCCGCCAGCCCGCCGGTGGCGATCACCGTGGCGCGGCCGCCGAGCTCGGCCTTCATGCGGCCGACGATGCCCTCGACCAGGCCGACGTACCCGTAGACCATGCCCGACTGGACGCCGAGGTTGGTGGTCCGGCCGATCACCGACGGCGGTGCGACCAGGTCCACACGGTTGAGCTTGGCGGCGCGGGCGACCAGGGCGTTGAGGCTGATGATCATGCCGGGGGCGATCGCCCCGCCGAGGTAGTCGCCGCGGTCGGAGATGGCGTCGAAGGTGGTGGCGGTTCCCAGGTCGACGATCACCGCCGGTCCGCCGTAGGCGTTGAAGGCGGCGATGGCGTTGACGATGCGGTCGGCCCCGACCTGGCGGGGATCCTCCACCACGATGCGCATGCCGGTGCGCATCCCGGGGCCGACGTGCATCGGAGCCACCGCGAAGTACTGGTGGCAGAGGTCATCGATGCTGCGCGACAGGGTCGGCACCACGTTGCTGACCACCACCGCATCGACCGTTCCACGCTCGATGTTGCGCAGGCCGAGCAGCCCTGCCACCACCAGGCCCAGCTCGTCTCCGGTGGCCAGCGCCTCGGTGTGGAGACGGAAGTCGGCCACCAGGCGTTCGCCGTCGAACACCCCGCCGACGATGTTGGAGTTGCCGACGTCGATGGCCAGCAGCATGGTGCCGGGATTGTAGGTGCCGTGCGGGCAGCGCCGGACCTGGTGGCGCGGCTACCCTGCTGCCGTGTTCGGCGCCATCGACATCGGGGGGAGCAAGCTGCTGGCGGCGGTGGCCGGCGCCGACCGGCGGCCCACCTCGGCGGAGCGCCGGACGACTCCACCCGAGGACCCGCTGGGCGTGCTCTGCGACATGCTCGACGCGGTGCGCGGCGGCCGCTCGCTCGACGGCATCGCCATCGCCGTTCCCGGTCCCTTCGACCGCGAGCGGGGAGCGCTCACCGATCCCCCCAACGTTCCCCCGGCCTGGAAGCGGGTGGCCCTCGCCGAGGAGCTCGGCGGCCGCTACCGCTGCCGGGTTGTGGTCGAGAACGACGCGAACTGCGCGGCCCTCGGGGAGGCGCTGCACGGGGCGGGCAGCGGCCTGGACACGGTCGTCTACTACACGGTGTCGACCGGGGTGGGTGCCGGCATCGTGAATCGAGGCCGGCTGCTGACCGGCCGGCACGACACCGAGGGTGGCCACCAGGTGCTCTGGCCCGCCTGGCTCGGCGGACCGGCCTGCCGCTGCGGCGGGGCGGGGTGCCTCGAGGCGCTGGTCTCGGGGCCGTCGATCGCGCGCCGGTTCGGGGTCCCCGCCGAAGCCCTCGACGATGCGGCTGCCTGGGAGGATGTCGGCCGCTGGTTGGGACTGGCGGTCACCAACGCGGTGGCCCTGCACGACCCCGACGTGGTCATCCTCGGCGGCGGCGTCTGCAACTCCTGGGACAAGTTCTGGCCGTCACTGTCGAAAACCGTGGACCGGGCGCTGCGGCTGCAGGCCAGGCCGCCGATCCGGCAGGCCGCCCTGGGCGACGACCGCAACCTCTACGGGGCGCTGGCCCTTCTCTGATTCGGCGCCGGGTCAGCTGCAGGTGGGCAGGGTCATGACCAGCCCACGGTTGGAGTCGGTGAGCACCAGCCGATGGCCACCGGCGGCGAGCGCCAGTCCCTGCGGGCTGGCGTCACCGCTGACCAGGACACGCGCCGCGCCGCTCGCGGGGTCGATGGCGCGCACCGTCCCCGCTCTCAGGTCGGTGACGTAGAGCAGCCGGCCCTCGCTGATCACCTCATCGAGATCGCGCTCGTGTCCCACCGCCACCGGCTTGCCGCCATCGCGCGGGATGCGCCACAGCCCGGTGGCGCCCTCGTCGGCGACGTAGAGCGCGCCATCGGTTGCAACGCTTGCGGCCACCGGCCGCGACATCCCCGTCGCCAGGGTGCGCAGGGCGCCGCCGCCGAGCGGCACCGCCCGCAGCGCACCCAGCAGGCCGTCGGGGATGAGCAGCAGGCCGCGCTCGGTGTCCACGCCCAGTCCGTCGACCCCCGGCTGCCCGGTGCGGTTGGTCAGGGTCACGACGGTCGTGGTGCTCCCCTGGGGCGGGATCCTGACCACGCGATTGGCGCGCTGCTCGGCGACCAGGAGGGTGCTGCCGTCGACGATGATGCCCTCGGGACCGTGGGCGTCGGTGAGCGTCGACAGCACCGTGCCGCCGGTGCCGAGCTCGCTGATCCGGCCGGTCTCGTCGCCGATCCAGAGCGTGCCGTTGGACGCGGCGGTGACGTCGTCGGGTTGACCGGGAAGACGCGCCAACACCGGCAGCGCGCTCTCCGAGGTGGCCGCCGGGCAGCCGGCCAGCGGGTCGCCCGAGGGCGGTGGCGTCGAGACGGCGGAGACCGTCGCTGACGCCGGCGCGGTGGCCGTCGACGCCGCCGACGAGGCGGCCGACGTCGCCCTGGTCACCGGCGAGGTCCCGCCGCCGCAGCTGGCGGCCGCCAGCAGCGCCGCGACCACCACTAGGGCCGAGCAGTACCGAGTCGCCGCCGCGCCTCGGTACGTGGTCATCAGTTCGCCAGCGCCCGCGCCGCAAACGCATACCCGATCGGGTAGCGGTGGGCGATGCCGCTGTGACGCCCGGGGAAGGTCTCGTAGCGGTGCTCGACCCCGAGGTCGCGCAACACGGCGTGCATCGCGGCGGCGCCGAGATCCAGGTAGTACTCGTCGCTCTCGCCGGCATCGAGGAAGACACCACGCAGCCCGCGCAGCGCCTCGGCACGCCGCGGGGCGAGGCGCACCGGATCGTTCGCCAGCCACTGTTCCCAGTGGCGGGGCACCAGCGCTCCCGTCGGATCGACGGGAAGACCGATGCCCAGCGGTGCGCCGGGGTCGGGCGAGTAGGCGGCGGCGCAGCCGATCACCATCAGCGGGCCGAAGTGGGCGCGGCGGTACACCTCGTCCGCGAGCAGCCGCTCGCACAGGCGCGCCACGTCGCCGTCGTGCTCGCGGAGGGCACGGGCGAAGTCACCCAGCTCGCGACCGTAGCAGTGCTCGAAGAGAGCGTCGCCGGCATGGGACACGCAGGCGCCGAAGACGTCGGGCCGGCGCATCGAGAGGACCAGCGCGCCGATCCCCCCGCTGCTGTGGCCCGCCAGCCCCCGGTGACGAGGTGACGCCAGGGTCCGGTAGCGCGCGTCGACATGGGCGACGACGTCATCGGCCACGTAGTCCTCGTGCCGCCCGGTCGCCGAGGAGTTGACGAACTGGCTGCCGCCGTACCGGGTGGCACCGTCCACGAACACGAAGATGCACGGCGGCGGTGCGTCGGGCGCGGAGTAGAGCGCGTCGAGGCGCTCGAAGACGGTCGGATCGAAGAGATGGCGGTTGCTCCACTCCTCCACCGCCGAGCCGTATCCGGGAAGCACATAGACGGCGGGAAGGCGCGCGTCGCCGCCCTCGTACCCGGGCGGCAGCCACACGTACAGGCGGCGCCGCCACGGATCACCCAGCGGATTGTCGCGGAGGGCCTGGCTCTCGACCACGTCGTCGACCAGGCGCCCCCGCCGGCCCGGCGCGGTGGTCATGGCGGCCATTGTCCTTGACGTCCGGCCGCCCCGGCCCCTAGCCTCCGCGCGACGTGATTCTTGGGAGATTCCGGCTCACCGCGCGGCGCCGGCAGTGCCTGCTGGCGCTGCGCGACGCGGTGGCCGCGGGCGGGGGAGCGGCGCATTACAGCGCCGTGGCCGAGCCGCTGGGCATCAGCTCGTGGACCGCCTATGACCTGCTCCGCGAACTCGAACGCGATGGCCTGGCGGCGGCCGTCTACAGCCACCGTCCCGGGGTGGCGGTCGGGCGGGCCCAGGTCGGCTTCCTGCCCACCGAGGCCGGCCGCCGCGTTCTCGGCGAGACCGTGGCCGGCGCCGAGGACCGGGCCCTGCAGCGGGCTCGCGCCGGTTTCGCCCGACTGGGACCGGTCGCCGCCGCCCGCGCCGTTCTCGAGTGGCGGCCGCGCGGTCTCGATCTCGCCGGGCACCTGGGCTTCTGGCTCCACCAGGCCGACGGGCTGAGCGGTCGCACCCGCGAGCGGTTGCAGCAGCTGCTGCGCAACGCTCCCGAGGCGGCCACCGCCCTGTCGATGTTCGTGGCCACCGTCTACGGAGCGGTCGGCGCCGGCCGCGACGGCGAGCTCGCCGAAGCGCTGACCGCCGAGGTGAGCGCCTTCCAGGCCCGGCTGGCGCGGACCACCGCGGCCCGCCGCCAGCGGCTGCTCCGCTCTCTCACCGGCGCCCTCGAGTCGCTGTCACCCGTCCCCGACGCACCGGTCAGCGACCGGGCGTGAGCCGCCACAGCTTCACAGCATTCTTGGGAGTCTGAGATGCCGAGCGTCCGCATCGTCTGCGACAGCACCGCCGAGATGGACCCCCGCTACGGCGACGAGCACGGGGTGATCTGTGTTCCCCTGCGGGTCCTGTTCGGCGACGAGGTGCTGGTCGACGGGGTCGACGTCGACGCCGGCAGCTTCTACGCGCGGATGCGGGCCAGCAGCCGCAACCCCACCACCTCCCAGCCGACGCCCGCGGAGTTCGAGGCCGCCTTCGCGGAGGCCGCCCGCGACGGCAGCAGCGTGATCTGCACCACCCTCTCCTCGGAGATGAGTGGGACCTACAATGCCGCGGTCACCGCCCGCGACGCGCTTCCGGACCTCGACATCCACGTGGTCGACACGCGGACGGTGTCGATGGGCCATCACGCGCTGGTGCGCGCCGCCGTGGAGCGGGCGGAGGCCGGGGGGGACGTCCACGACGTGCTCGGCCTGATGGAGGAGGTGATGCGCCGCCAGCGCTCCATCTTCACCGTCGCCACCCTCGAGTACCTGCGGCGCGGCGGCCGCATCGGCGGCGCCCGGGCCCTGCTCGGATCGGTGCTCAACATCAAGCCGGTGCTGCAGGTGCTCGACGGCCGCATCGAGCCCTTCGACCGGGTCCGCACCTACCAGCGGGCGCTGGAACGAATCGCGGGAACGGTGGCGGCCGCGGTGGGAGAGACCGGACGCGGGGCGGTGGTGGCGGTCGGGCACGCCGACTGTCCGGAGGATGCCCGTCTGCTCGCCGAGAAGGTGGCGCCCCACTGCGACGGCGATCCGGAGATCACCCCCATCGGTCCCATCGTCGGCTGCCACGCCGGCCCGGGAACCCTGGGGCTCGCCTTCCACATCTCGCTGTAGCCGCCGCGCTGGCCTCACAATCCCGGCGAGATGGCGGAGCTTCCCACCGTCGCCGCGCCTCGGGCAGAGCGGCGGCCGGTCGTGCTCGAGCGCTTCGGCGACCGCCGCGTCGACGACTACCACTGGCTGCGCGACCGCGACGACCCGGCGGTCACCGCCCATCTCGAGGCGGAGAACGCCCACACGTCGGCATCGCTGGCGCACACCTCCGGCCTGCAGGAGCGCCTCTACACCGAGATCGTCGCCCGCATCCAGGAGACCGACGAGTCGGCGCCGGTTCGCCGCGGTGCGATGTGGTACGTGACCCGCACCGTCGAGGGACGCCAGTACGCGATGCACGCCCGCCGTCCGGCCCGTGACGGCGCCGACGAGGTGATGCTCGACGAGAACGCGCTCGCCGAGGGTCATGACTTCTTCTCACTCGGCAATCTCGCCCTGAGTCCCGACCAGCGGCTGCTCGCCTATGCCACCGACGTGAGCGGCGGGGAGCGGATGACGCTTCGCGTGCGCGACCTCGGGAGCGGCCACGATCTCCCCGACGAGATCCTCGACACCTACTACGGGCTGGCCTGGGCGGCCGACAACCGCACCCTGTTCTACCTGCGTCCGGACGCGGCGATGCGTCCCTGGCAGCTCTGGCGGCACGTGCTGGGCGAGGAGTCGGCCGGTGACGCTCTCGTCCACCAGGAGGACGACGAGCGCTTCTTCCTCGGCGTCGGCGAGACCCGCAGCCGGGCCTTCGTGATGCTCACCGCGCAGAGCAAGATGACCACCGAGGTGCGCGTCCTCGACGCCACCACCCCGCGGGGTCCCTTCCGGGTCATCGCCGCGCGTCGCCAGGGGGTCGAGTACGCGGTCGACCATCACCAGCACCGCTTTTTCATCACCACCAACGACAGCGCTCCCAACTTCCGCCTCATGGAAGCGCCGGTCGATGCTGCGGGACCGGAGAGCTGGCACGAGCTGATCGGCAACCGCGACGGCGTCACCCTCGATGGAGTGGAGGCCTTCCGCCATCACCTGGTGCTCCACGAACGCGCCGAAGGCCTGCGGCGCATCCGGGTGATGGACCTGGCCGACATGTCGATCCACACCATCGAGCAACCCGAGCCCGTGTACGCGGCACTGCCCGGTGACAACCCGGAGTTCGACACCACCGAGCTGCGCTTCGAGTACTCGTCGCTGACCACCCCGCGCTCGACCATCGACTACGACATGCAGACCCGCGTCCGCCAGGTTCGCAAGGTGATGCCGGTGCTCGGTGGCTACGACCCCGAGCGCTTCACCACCTCGCGGCTCTGGGCCACCGCCCCGGACGGGACCTCGGTGGCGATCTCGCTGGTGCATCGGCGCGATCTGCCGCTCGACGGCAGCGCCCCGGCGGTCCTCTACGGCTACGGCGCCTACGAGATCAGCGTCGACCCCGCCTTCTCGTCGCTCCGGCTCTCCCTGCTCGAGCGCGGCGTCGTCTACGCCATCGCCCACGTCCGTGGCGGTGGCGAGATGGGTCGCAGCTGGTACGAGAGCGGGCGGCTGCTGCACAAGCGCAACACCTTCACCGACTTCATCGCCGCCGCCGAGCACCTGGTGGCGGCCGGGTACACGTCTGCGGACCGGCTGGTGATCCGCGGCGGCAGCGCCGGCGGACTGCTGATGGGGGCCGCCCTCAACCTGCGGCCCGACCTCTTCACCGCGGTGGTCGCCCATGTGCCCTTCGTCGACGTCCTCACCACCATGCTCGACGAGACGCTGCCGCTCACCGTCACCGAGTGGGAGGAGTGGGGCAACCCCAACGAGGAGCAGCACTACCGCTACATGCGGGGCTACTCGCCCTACGACAACCTGGCGGCGATGCGTCATCCGGCGCTGCTGGTGACCGCGGGGCTCAACGACCCCCGGGTCGGCTTCTGGGAGCCGGCGAAATGGGTGGCACGGTTGCGGGACGTCAGCGAGGGCGATGCGCCCATCCTGCTGAAGACGGAGATGGGTGCGGGGCATGCCGGCCCGTCGGGACGCTACTCGTCCTGGCGCGAGGAGGCGATGGTCTTCGCCTTCATCCTCGACTCCGTCGGCATCGCCGGCTGACGGCCGGGCGGGGCGGTCCGGCCTGGCACCATGGGCCGGTGACCCGCCGCGATCTGCGCTGTCCCAACGGCTGCCCCGAGGGGCACTTCGAAGCCCTCAACGCGCCGCTGATCGTCGATGGCTCCGGGCGGTACCTGGAGCACGACGGCAGCGCGGCCACCTACGTCTGCGTCCGCTGCCGCAGCGTGGTCATCGATGTGGCCGCCGCCGCCCGGGAGATGCTGATGGACAACCGCTCCGCGTCGTCGGTGCTGGAGTGTCCGGGCTGTGGAGCCCGGCTGCTGCTCCCGGAGGACGATCCCCAGGCGCCACAGGTGGAATGTCCCACCTGTGGCGAGCGCTTCGCCGTCGAGGAGGGCATGCGCTTTCTGCACGGCGGCGGCCCGGAGACGGAGGTCGAATGAGCTCGATCGGCTCAGCTCACTCCAGAGTGGGGAGAAGGGCGACGGTCGCCTCGATGGGACCGGTCCCCTCCCCGCCCTCGGTCCAGTAGCGCGAGAAGCAGCCGTCGAAGCACCACAGGCGTCCGTCGTGGGTGACCTGCGGCCGGGGACCGTGGTGCGGAGTGTGGCCGTGAACGACCCGCCGAGCACCGAAACGACGCAGGTGCTGCTCGAGCCGCGCGCCGTCGTCGAAGGCACGCCGGCCTACCGTGTGCCAGAAGAGGCGCCAGGCGCCGCCGGGTTGGTCCAGCAACCCATGCGCGCTGGCGTTGACGCTCTCGACATCGTCTCCGAGACGGGCGTAGGCATCGTCGTCACAGTGCTGGATGAGAGTGCCGTCGTCGAGACGGATCATCACCGGCAGCCCGCGCAGCCAGGCCTCGAGCTCGGGGTCGTCGGCGACCTCGCGCAGGTCCGCCCAGTCGCCACGCCGCCACAGCCAAACCATCGCCAGGGTTCCCCGCAGCCGCTCGCGCACCTCGTCGGGGGTGTGGCCGGTGCGCACCTCCTCGAGCACGCAGAGCAGCATCAGGTCGTGGTTGCCGAGGATGCTCCGCGAGTTGCCGCGTTCCCGGGCGATGCGAGCGCACGCGGCGCCTCCGGCGAGACCCGGCGGACCACCCTGGAAGAAGTCACCGAGGAAGATGGTGTCGACGGCATCGTCGGGATAGCGCGCCAGCGCCTCGCGCAACCGTTCGTCGTCGCCCTGGACGTCACCGACGATGAGCAGAGGCAGCTTCACCTCCGCAGGATAGCCGAGCCCCTGCTCACCGCCGGCGTCGGGCGCGGACGGCGCCACCGCGATCGGCAGGTTCAGCCAGAAGCGCGACCCGTCGTCGGGTGGCCGTCACCATCGCCGCGCCGCGGGCGAGCTGGCGCGACACCGCCCGCGGTCCCGGTCCGCCGGGGACCTCGCGGCGGCGCAGGCCGCGCTGTGGATCGAAGAGCTTGGTCACCTCCGGCCCCACCCGCGGGTCGATCGCACTCCAGTCGGCGGGCGACAACCGGTCCAGCGAGCGGCGGCCGTCCGCCGCCCGGCGGGCGGCGCGAGCCACCAGGCCGTGCGCCTCACGGAAGGGGACACCCTGACCGACCAGCCACTCGGCCACGTCGGTGGCCAGCAGGCCGGGGTCGCCGGCGGCGCGCCGCATCGCGGTGGTGTCGAAGCGCAGCACCCGCACCACCTCGGTGAGCATGGCCAGCGACGACGCGGCGATGTCGACGGCGTCGAAGAGCGGCTGCTTGTCCTCCTGCAGGTCACGGTTGTAGGCGAGCGGCTGCCCCTTGAGCATCGTCAGCAGTGACACCAGCGCGCCCACCGTCCGGCCGCTCCTCCCCCGCGCCAGCTCCAGCACGTCGGGGTTCTTCTTCTGCGGCATCAGGCTCGAGCCGGTCGCGTAGGCGTCGGGCAGCTCGGCGAAGCCGAACTCGCTCGAGGTCCACAACACCAGCTCCTCGCCAAGGCGAGAGAGGTGGACCATCAGCAGGGCGCAGGCAAACACGATCTCCACCGCGAAGTCGCGGTCGGAGACGGCGTCGAGGCTGTTGGCGGTGAGGCTGGAGAAGCCGAGCTCAGCCGCAGTCACGTCGCGGTCGATGGGGAGGGTCGTCGCCGCCAGGGCGCCGCTTCCCAGCGGGAGGACGTCAGAGCGCCGCTGCGCGTTCTCGAGCCGTTCGACGTCGCGCTGCAGCATCTCCACGTAGGCGAGCAGGTGGTGGGCCAGTGACACCACCTGGGCCCGCTGCATGTGGGTGTACCCGGGCAACACGGTGGTGCGATGCTCGCGGGCGCGATCGAGCAGCGCCTCCTGCAGCCCCGCCGCCGCCAGCATCAGCTCGCCGCAGACGCGCCTGCCGTAGAGCCGCAGATCGGTGGCCACCTGGTCGTTGCGGCTGCGGGCGGTCTGCAGCTTGCCGGCGACGTCGCCCGCGATCTCACCCAGCCGCCGCTCCACCGCGGTGTGGATGTCCTCGTCGGCGGGCTGGAAGACAAAGGTGTCGCGCTCGAGCTCGGTCTGCACGGAGCCCAGCCCGCGCTCGAGCCTGCTGGCCTCGGCGGCGGTGAGAAGACCGACGGCGCGAAGCATGCGGACGTGGGCCAGTGAACCCTGGATGTCTTCGGCGAAGAGGCGGCGATCGACGGCGACGCTGCTGGTGTACTCCTCGACCCGGCGGCTGGTCCGGCCGCCCAGCCGCGCCCCCCAGACCTTGCCGCCCCGACGCACTCGGGCGTCGCTAGCCACGCGGTGCCTCGAGACGCTCCAGCCGTTCCGGGAGCAGGCGCCGGGCGGCCTCACCCAGCGCTCCCTGCACGCTCGTCTGGGTGCGCAGCGGCAGACCGAAGAGCTCGATGAAGCCGCGGGCGGCGTCGTGGGAGAAGCGGTCCTGGGCTCGATCGTAGGTGGCGAGGTCGTGGCGGTACAGCGATTCCGGCGCCTTGCGGCCGACGACCCGGATCGCCCCCCGCTGCAACCGCAGCCGGACGTCGCCGGTGACGAACTCCTGGGTGCTGCGGACAAAGGCCCAGAGGTCGTGGCGCAGCGCGCTGAACCACAGCCCCTCGTAGACGAGCCGGGCCCATTCGTCGGCGACGATCCGCTTGAACCGCATGACGTCCCGTGACAGGGTCAGCGTCTCCAGCGCCGCGTGGGCGGCGAACAGGATGGCCGCTGCCGGGGCTTCGTACACCTCACGCGACTTGATCCCCACCAGGCGGTTCTCGACGTGGTCGATGCGCCCCACACCGTGGGCGCCGCCGAGCTCATTGAGCCGCTCCACCAACGCGTCGGGGGCGAGCGCTTCGCCGTCGACGGCAACCGGGACGCCGTGCTCGAGCCGGATCTCGGCCTGGGCGCCGCGGGCCGGCGCTTCGGCGGCATCGGCGGTCCAGGCGAAGACGTCGGGGGGCGGTTCCTGCCAGGGATCCTCGAGCGCTCCCGCCTCGATGCTGCGACCCCACAGGTTGGCGTCGACGCTGTACGGCGACTCCGCCGTCACGGGCACCTCGATGCCGTGCTCGGCGGCATAGCGGAGCTCATCGGGACGCCCCATGTCCCAGTCACGCACCGGCGCCACCACCTGAAGCTCCGGTGCCAGCGCCGCCACCGCCACGTCGAAGCGCACCTGGTCGTTGCCCTTGCCGGTGCACCCGTGGGCGACGGCGCTCGCGCCCTCCTCGCGCGCCAGGTCGACCAAAAGCTTGGCGATCAGCGGCCGTCCCAGCGCCGTCGCCAGGGGGTAGACGCCCTCATAGAGCGCTTCCGCCATCAGCGACGGGAAGGCGAAGTTCTCGACGAAGAGCCGGCGGGCGTCGACGACGTAGGCGGCCACCGCACCGGTGCGCAGAGCACGCTCCTGGACGGCGCGCAGATCCTTGGCCTCGCCCAGATCGATGCTGAGGGCGACGACATCGAAACCGAGCGTCTCGGTCATCCAGCGGATGGCGACCGAGGTGTCCAGGCCGCCGCTGTAGGCGAGGACGCACTTTTGGCGGTTGGTCACCCACGCCCTCCGGCCAGAGCCTCCAGGCGAGCCTGCAGGCGGCGCGCCGCCACCCGGCCGCGCACCACCACCAGCACCGTGTCGTCGCCGGCCACGGTGCCGGCCACCTCGTCGAAGCGGGCGGCGTCAACGGCGGCGGCGACCAGCGGCGCGGTGCTCGGCCGCGTCCGCACCACGCCGAGGTTGTCGACGAACTCGATGCCGCGGACGTGATCACGCAGCGCGCTGCGCAGCCGCGCCGCCGTGCCACCAGGATCGGCGTCGGCCACGGCACCGACATACCGGAGTCCGTCGCCGTCGGGGATGCGCACCAGGCCCAGCTCGCGGACGTCGCGGCTGACGGTCGCCTGGGTCACGTCGAGGCGCAGGCCGTGGAGCGCGTCGACGAGCTCCTCCTGGGTGCGGATGGGGCGCATCCTCACCAGGTCGAGGATGGCCCGCTGCCGCTCCGCCTTGGAGACCGGTCGCGGCGCGGCGGGCGCGGTGGTGGCCGCGGTCATGCCGCATCGCCTCGGCGCTGCAGCGCGAGCTCCATCGCCGTGGCGAGGCGGCGCACCCCCTCGTCGGCCTCGTCGGCGCTGAGGGTGAGCGGCGGCACCAGGCGGATCACCCGCGGACCGGTGGCGTTGAGCACCACGCCCTGCTCCAGCCCGGCGTCGACCACCACGGGTGCGATGTCGTCGCCGAGCACCGCCGCCAGCATCAGACCGCGACCGCGCACCGTCTCGACCGGCAACCCGCACTCGCGCAGACCGAGAAGCCCGTCACGCAGCCGGGCACCGACGCGCTCGGCGTTGTCCAGCAGACCGCGCTCCTCGATGGTGCGGAGGACGGCCACCGCGACCGTCGCCGCCAGCGGCGTGCCCCCGAAGGTCGATCCGTGATCGCCCGGCTCGAGCACGTCGGCGCGGGGAGCGGCCAGCGCCGCGCCGATGGGGATGCCCCCGCCGAGCCCCTTGGCGACGGTCATCACGTCGGGGGTGACGCCGGCGTGCTGATGCGCCCACCAGCGGCCGGTGCGCCCCATCCCGCTCTGCACCTCGTCGAGGACGAGGAGCACGTCGCGCTGGTCGCAGAGGGCGCGGATGCGGCGCAGGGTGTCGTCGCCCATGGGGACGATGCCCCCCTCTCCGAGCGCCGGCTCCAGCATCACCGCGACCACCGAGTCGTCGATCGCGGCGGCCACCGCGTCGGCATCGTCGAAGGGCACGTGGGCGAAGCCGTCGACCGCCGGGGCGAAGGTGTCGAGGTAACGGCCGGTCGCCGCGAGGGTGGCCAGGGTACGACCGTGGAAGGCGCCGACGGCGCAGACGATGCGATAGGCACCGCCGCGATGGCGCTGACCCCACTTGCGAGCGATCTTGATGGCCGCCTCGTTGGCCTCGGCACCGCTGTTGCAGAAGAAGACGCGCGCCGGAAAGGCGGAGCGCACCAGCCGCTCGGCGAGCTCGACCTGCGGCTCCGAGTAGTAAAGGTTGCTGACGTGCACCAGCTGCGCCGACTGCTGCTCGAGCGCGGCCCGCACCGCCGGAGCGGAGTGCCCGAGCACGTTGACGGCGATGCCGCCCACCAGGTCGAGATACTGGCGACCCCCGTCGTCGACGAGCCAGCACCCCTGCCCCCGCACGAAGGTGACCGGGAGCCGGCGGTAGGTGTTCATCAACACCCGCGCGGCACGCTCCTGCAGCGAGGCGAGCGCGGTCTCGGCGCTCATGCCGCCTCCGGCCCGTCGTCGGGTTCGACCCGGATCATCGTCCCGACCCCGGACTCGGTGAGCAGCTCGAGCAGCAGCGAGTGCGGCACCCGGCCATCGACGATGTGGACCGCGCCGACGCCATCGAGGGCGCGGAGCGCCGCCATCACCTTGGGGATCATGCCGCCACCGATGGTGCCGGCGGCGATCAGACGGCGAGCCCGCACCGCGTCGAGCTCGCTGATCAGGCTGCCGTCCGTGTCGCGCACCCCCTCGACATCGGTGAGCAGCATCAGCTTGCTGGCACGCAGCGCCACCGCCAGCTCGGCGGCGACGGAGTCGGCGTTGACGTTGTACGCCTGACCGTCGTAGCCGAGTCCGATCGAGGCCATCACCGGGATCCGGCCCTGGTCGAGAATGGCTTCGATGGGCTCGGGATTGACCTGGACGATGTCGCCGACAAATCCCAGGTCCTCGCCGCCCTCGGGTTCGCGCGGCTGCACCAGCAGGGTCGGTCCGTCCTCCCCGGACAGCCCGATGGCGTTGCCGCCCAGATGATGAATGGCGGCGACCAGCTCGGGGCCCACCTTGCCAGTGAGCACCATCTTGGCCAGCTCCATGGTCTGCGCATCGGTGACCCGCAACCCGTTGACGAAGCGCGTCTCCAGTCCCATGCGGCGCTGCCAGGCGGAGATCGCCGGACCGCCTCCATGCACCAGCACCGGGCGCATGCCGACGAAGCGCAACAGGACGACGTCCTGGAGCACCGGCTCGGGGTCGCCGCCCTCGATCGCCGCCCCGCCGAGCTTGATGACCACAGTGTGCCCGGCGAAGCGCCGGATGTAGGGAAGCGCCTCCACCAGCACCTCGGCACGGCGGATGCGCTCCTCGATGGTGAAGCTGCTCATGGGGAAGTCGCCGCTTCTCTGAGGATCATGTCGTGTAGTCGGCGTTGATATGGACGTACTCGGCAGACAGGTCGCAGCCCCACGCGTGCGCCTCGTGCTCGCCGGCGCCGAGGTCGCAGTCGATCTCGATGCGGGCCGAGCTGAACGCGGCACGTACCGCGTCGGGATCGACCGCGCGAGGAGCCCCGTCGAAGACGGTGATGGCGCCGACCTCGACCCGGCAGCGATCGAGCGAGAACTGAGCGCCGCTCCGCCCCAGCGCCGCGACGACGCGCCCCCAGTTGGGATCGGCGCCGTGGATGGCGGTCTTCACCAGCGGGCTGGCGGCGACGGTGCGCGCGGCGGCGCGGGCCTGGGCCAGGTCGGCGCCGCCGCGCACCCAGACCCGGAAATGCTTGGTCGCGCCCTCGGCGTCGGCGACCACCTGCTCGGCCAGCGAGTCGCAGACCTCGAACACCGCCCGCTCCAGCGCGGCAAGCTCTGCCGATCCCTCGGTGAAGGGCTCACCCTCCGCCACACCGTTGGCGAGGAGCAGCAGGGTGTCATTGGTCGAGGTGTCGCCGTCAACGGTCACGCAGTTGAGGGTCTGGTCGGCGACGCGCGCGAGCACCGGTTGCAGGACATCTCGAGCCACCGGGGCATCGGTGGTCACCAGCGCCAGCAGGGTGGCCATGTCGGGATGGATCATCCCCGCCCCCTTGGCCATGCCGCCGACGGCGTACCGCCGCCCCGATGCCTCGAACGTGGTGTTGGCGATCTTGATGACGGTGTCGGTGGTCATCATCGCTCGTGCCGCCGGCTCACCGGCGGCGGGAGACAGGGCGGCGCAGGCGTCGCGGATGCCGCGCACCACCCGGTCCACCGGCAGCGGGCGGCCGATGACCCCGGTGCTGCAGACCAGGACCTGTCCGGGGTCGAGGTCGCAGCCGTCGGCCGCCGCCTTGCACATCTGCAGCGCGTCGCGGAAGCCCTGGGCTCCGGTGCAGGCATTGGCGTTGCCGGAGTTGATCACCACCGCCTGCACCCGTCCCTGTCGCAGGGTGAGCTGGGAGATCACCACCGGTGCCGCCTTGACCAGGTTGCGGGTGAAGACCCCGGCCACCTCGCAGGGCCGCTCGCTGCGCAGCACCGCGACGTCGAGGCGCCGCTCATCGCCGTCGTCACGGATGTGCGCCGCGGCCACTCCGGCGACGAAGCCGCGGGGGACGCAGACCCCCGCCGGGATGGCCTCCACCACCGAGGCGTTCACGGCCACGACGCCTCCAGCTGCAGCCCCGCGGTCTCGGGATATCCAAAGCGGAGGTTGAGCGCCTGCAGCCCCTGGCCACCGGCGCCCTTCACCAGGTTGTCGATGGCACAGGTGATCACCGCCCTGCCGTCCTGCCAGCCGGCGTGGAGGGCGGCGACGTTGGTGGCGGTCACGCTCTTGGTGGCCGGCGGCTGCGGGTCGAGGCGCAGGCAGGGATGGCCGTCGCAGAACTCCGCATACGCCGCCTCGATGTCGGATGCCGTCACCCCGGGGCGGGGGCGCAGGTAGGCGGTCGCCAGGATGCCGCGGGTCATCGGCACCAGGTGGGGCACGAAGGTGAGCTGAACCTCCCCACCGGCGACCAGGCGCAGTTCCTGGAGCATCTCCGCCTTGTGGCGGTGGCCGTCGACTCCGTAGGCGTGCACGGACTCGTTGACCTCGGCGAAGTGCACCCCCATGGTCGGCGAACGGCCGGAGCCACTCACCCCGCTCTTGGCATCGACCACCAGGTCGGGCTCGACCAGGCCGGCGGACAGCGCCGGGACGCAGGCCAGCAGGGCGGCGGTCGGATAGCAGCCGGGGATGGCCAGCAGGCTCGCGTCCGTCAGGCTGCTGCCGGGAAGCTCGGGCAGGGCGTACACCGCGCTGGCGCACAGCTCGGGATCGGGGTGGTCGAGACGGTACCACTGCGACCACGTCCGGGCGTCGCGGAGCCGGAAGTCGGCACTCATGTCGACCACCACCGCCCCTGACGCCATCCAGCCCCGAGCATGGCTGGCGGCGACCGTGTGGGGAAGCGCGGCGAGAACCAGATCGACTCCGTCGACGTCGAGGCCGGGATCGAGTTGCAGGTCGACGCGGCTGCCGGGGACGACCTCCGAGAACCGCCTTCCCGCGTGGGTGCGCGCCAGCAGGCGCACCAGCTCGACGTGGGGATGCCGGGCCAGCATCTCGACACACTGGATGCCGATATAGCCGGTGGCGCCGGCGACGGCGGCGCGGAGCCGGGGCGGGGCGGCCATCCGCGCTTTATACGGGACTAGTGCATATTTATGCAACCCCGCCGCGGGGATCGACGGGCCTCACCGGCGGCGGGACTGCGCCTCCACCCGCCGGCCCTCGCCCACCCGCTCCACCCGGCCGGGGAGCCCGGTGTGAGGCAGCCCCGGCGACGCCGCCTGCTCGTGGAGCATCCGCGCCAGCTCGTCACCGGCGGGGATCAGGCCGCGAACGGTGGCGAGCAGTGTCCCCAGGCCCTCCGCCTTGCTCACGGTCACCACCCCCGGCACCTCGCCGCCGAGCTCACTGGCGCGACGCTCGACCGCGCTGTAGAGGACGATCGGGATCGACCGCCATTCCGGATTGCGCCGGATCTCGCGACAGAGAGCGATCCCGTCGAGTCGCGGCATCATGATGTCGGCGATCACCACGTCCGGTGGCGACTCGCTCACAGCGTCGAGTGCTTCGATGCCGTCGTGCACGAGCTCGACCTCGAATCCGACGCGCTTGAGGGCGAGCTCGAGCATCAGACAGATCACCGGATCGTCGTCGACAACCAGGATTCGCGGGGACGTCGGCATGCTGCGCAACCGTGTGGGTGGGCTGGGGTGCCTCGATGCTGGACCGCCGGGACCGCCTCACAGACGCGTGTGACCGAGTCGTCACGCCGATGCCAGGGAACCATGGGGTCTGCCCGCAGCTGCTAGAGGCGGTGGACGCCGAGCTCCCGGTGGCGGGCGCGCTCGATGTTAACCGCCGCGCCGACCAGGGCCAGGTGGGTGAATGCCTGGGGGAAGTTGCCGAGCAGCTCCCCGGTGCGCGTGTCGGCCTCCTCGGCGAAGAGGCCGAGCGGGGACGCGAATGGGAGCAGCCGCTCGAACATCCGCTGCGCGTCCTCCACCCGTCCCAGATGAGCGTGGGCGTCGACCAGCCAGAAGGAGCACGCGAGGAACGCCCCCTCGGAGCCGCCGATCCCATCGTCGCTCTCGTCGATGTCGTAGCGGCGGACCAGGTCGCCCACGCAGAGCCGGCGCGCCACCGCGTCGACGGTGCTGGCCAGCCGGTCATGCCGGCGTGCCAGGAAGCGGAGCTGGGGCAGTCGCAGCGCGGCTGCGTCGAGCACCTCGCTGCCCAGGGTCTGGGTGAAGGCGCCGAGCCGCGCCGAGAAGCCTTCGACGACGACGCGGCGGTGGACGGCGCGCCGGGCTGATCGCCAGCGAGCAGAGTTGTGGGGAAACCCATAGCGTTCGGCGAGCCGCAGGCCGCGATCGATGGCGACCCAGCACATCACCTTGCTGTAGGTGAAGTGGCGGTCGCCGCCGCGCACCTCCCAGATCGAGGCGTCCGGTTGCTGCCAGCGATCGATGGCGAGCTCGACGATGGCGTGGAGGTCGGACCACAGGCGCCGGCTGATGCGACCGCCATGGCGCGCGTAGAGGTAGGCGCTGTCGAGGACCTCGCCATAGACGTCGAGCTGCAGCTGGTGGGCGGCGCCGTTGCCCACCCGCACCGGCCGCGACCTCCGGTAGCCCTCGAGCCGGTCGAGCACGACCTCCTCTCCGACCCTCCCGCCGTCGAGGGTGTAGAGGTTGTCGAGCGCGTGGCGGCGGGTGCCGATGCCGCTCCCCGACACCCAGCCGAAGAAGTCGTTGGCTTCGTCGACCAGGCCGAGCTGAAAGAACGCGTACAGCGTGAACGACGCGTCCCGCAGCCAGGTGAAGCGGTAATCCCAGTTGCGCTGCCCGCCGACGGCCTCGGGCAGGCTGGTGGTCGGGGCGGCGACGATGGCGCCGCTCGGCGAGTAGGTCATCAACTTCAACACCAGCGCACTGCGCCGCACCGGTTCCTGGAAGGGACCGTGGTACCGGACCGCGTCGACCCAGTCCCGCCAGTAGGTCCGGGTCTCACCCAGGGCCCGGCGGGCATGCTCCACCGACCACTCACCGCCTGGACAGCGGCCGGCGACGCTGGTGGTCAGGCTGAAGGCGACGCTGTCTCCGAGGCGCAGGGAGAGATCCTGACGTGGACCGGTGAGCGCCCGCGTGCCGCGCACACAGATGTGAATCGGGCCGGCATCAGCATGTAACCGGTGTCCGCTGCAGCGGAAGCCGGAGCGGTCGAGACGAGCGTAGTTTGGGCGGGGAGCGAGCTGCTGGTGCATGACCATCGACCCCGCCAGACACTCCACCACCCGGATCACCCGCGGACGGCCGTGCGGGGACGCGTGGCGCGCCATCGCCGCTTCGTCGATGGGCATGAAATCGACCACGATCACCCGCCCAGTGGCGGTGGTGAAGACCGTCTGCAGCACGTTGGTCCGATCGTTGTATCGCTGCACGACCTCGTAGGCTCCACGCGGCGACAGCTGCCAGTGTCCGCCCCTCTCCGGGTCGAGGATCCGTGCGAAGATCGAAGGGTCGTCGAAACGCGGCAGACAGAGCCAGTCGATGCTGCCGTCCTGCCCGACCAGGGCGCTGCTACGGCAGTCACCGATGACGCCGTAGGCGGCGATCGGCAGATATCCGTCGACGCGCTCGACCGGCCTCATCGTGGCGCTGTGCCTCCCCCGGGCGGCGCCGGCTACGGCGCCGGCGAGGCGTCCTCGGGTGCCGCGGGCAGTTCCACCTGCTCGAAGAAGCACGAGGTGGCACCGGTGTGGCACGCGGGTCCACGCGGATCGACCTGCAGGAGCACGGCGTCCCGGTCGCAGTCGAGGCGAATGTCGCGGACCAGCATGGTGTTGCCGCTGCTGGCGCCCTTCTCCCACAGCTCTCGACGCGAGCGGCTCCAGAAGGTGGCACGGCGGGTGCGCAGCGTCGCCTCCCACGCCTCGCGGTTCATCCACGCCACCGTCAGCACCGCGCCGGTCTCGGCGTCCTGCACCACGGCGGCGACCAGCCCATCAGCGCCGAAATCGGGAACCGGCGCATCAGCCATGGCGACGCATCCGTTGCCACCAGCGGGATCGCGGCGGCGCCGCCCCCTCGCCCTGCAGGGCATTCCGCGCCGCGGCGAAGGCCGCGGCGGCCTCGTGCCGGTGACCGGCGGCGTGCTCGGCGAGGCCGAGGTTGTACTGCACCGTCGGGTCGGCGGCGTCGAGCCCGGCTGCGGCGCGTGCCTCCGCCAGTCCCGCCTCCACGTCACCCGCGCGCACCAGCAGGGTGGCGAGAGTCGTGTGCGCCCGCGCCAGCGAGGGATTGTGGTCGAGCGCCCGGCGCACGTCACGCTCCGCGGCGGCATCGTCGCCGCGCGTCGCCAGGGCCGCGGCGTGCAGCAGCAGCCGGTCGGCGTCGTCGGGGGACTCGGACAGCAGGGCGGCGGCGCGCTCCACCGCGTCCCGAGCGTTGAGGTCGAATCCGTAGCGCTCGCGGATGCGACCCTGGGTGCGCAGCCAGAGCGGAGCCCCCAGCGGTCTCGCCGCCCGGGGGATGCGCACCGGAGGGCGGTGAACCGTCACAGCCGTACCGGCACGCCGGAGTCGGCGAGATAGCGCTTGGTCACAGAGACAGGATGCGCGTCGAAGTGGAAGATGGACGCCGCCAGCGCCGCGTCGGCGCCGCCGTCGGTCAGCACCTCGCGCAGGTGGCGTGGCTCGCCGGCGCCGCCGCTGGCGATCACCGGCACCGGCACCGCCTCGGCGACCGCTCGGGTCAGCTCCAGGTCGTAGCCGTCGCCGGTGCCGTCACGGTCCATGCTGGTGAGCAGGATCTCCCCGGCGCCGCGCTCGGCCGCCTCGCGGGCCCACTCCACCGCGTCGCGGCCGGCCGGCCGGCGTCCTCCGTGGGTGTGCACCCCGAACCTGCCGTTGTCGCGACGGGCGTCGACGGCGATGACGACACACTGGGCGCCGAAGCGCTCCGACGCGGAGTCGATGAGGGCGGGCTCCGCCAGCGCCGCGGTGTTCAGCGACACCTTGTCGGCGCCGGCGCGCAGCAGCGCCTCGATGTCGTCGAGTGAGCGGATCCCGCCGCCCACCGTCAGCGGGATGAAGACGGAGTCGGCGGTGCGGCGAACCGCATCGAGGAGGATGGCGCGGCTCTCGTGCGAGGCGGTGATGTCCAGGAAGACCAACTCGTCGGCGAGGTCGGCGTCGTAGCGCGCCGCCAGCTCGGCGGGATCGCCCGCGTCGCGGAGGTCCACGAAGCGGGTTCCCTTGACGACGCGACCGGCATCGACGTCGAGGCAGGGAATAATGCGCCGGGCCAGACTCACGACGAGACCGCCGGAAAGCGGCGCAACGCCTCCTCGAGCGAGAGCCGGCCTTCATAGAGCGCCCTGCCCACGATGACCCCGCTGGCTCCGGCGCCGGCGCAGTCGGCGATGTCGTCGACCGAGGCGACCCCCCCGGAGGCGATCACCTCGCCGTCATAGGCGTCGACGCACCGTCGCAGGCCCTCGAGGTCGGGACCCTGAAGCGAGCCGTCGCGCCCGACGTCGGTGCGGATCACCCCCGCCGCCCGCCACCGGCGCCAGCGCGCCAGGTGATCGGCGGCGGCGCCGGCTCCCTCGGTCCAACCCTGGGCCTGGGCCACGCCGTCGCGGACGTCGAGACCGAGCAGCACCCGTCCCGGGTGTGCGCGGCAGATCGCCTCGGCGAGCAGCGGCTCGCGCACCGCGAGACTGCCGAGCACGATGTGATCAGCGCCGGCCTCGAGCCAGGCGGCGGCGGCCGCCGCGCTGCGGACTCCGCCACCGACCTGCACCGTGGTCCCGGTGGAGGACACCGCTCGCACCGCCGCCCGGACCGCGTCACGGGAGAGAACGTCGGGAGTCCCACGAGCGGCGTCCAGGTCGACGATGTGCACTCGCGCCGCCCCTCCCCGGGCGAATGCGATCGCGCGTACCGACGGATCCTCGGCGTAGACGGTCTCGCGACCGAAGTCGCCCTGATAGAGGCGCACGCAGCGGCCGCCGCGGACGTCGACGGCTGGGATCACCATCATCGACGGGTCGAGGGTGTCGCGGCGCAGGCGCGCACGAAGTTCGCGTAGAGACGCAGACCGCCCGGCCCGCTCTTCTCGGGGTGGAACTGGGTGCCCCAGACGTTGTCGCGGACGCAGACGGCGGCGATCGGGCCAGCGAAGTCGCAGGTGGCGACCACGTCGGGCCCGGCGGCGGGCGACGCGTAGGAGTGGACGAAGTACATGTAGGTGCCGTCCTCGATGCCATCGGTGAGCACCGAGTCCCGGAGCAGCCGGAGACGGTTCCACCCCATATGCGGCACCTTGCCGCGCTCCGGGCCGAGGCGGGTCACGGTTCCCGCCAGCAGTCCCAGGCCGGCACGGCCGCCGTTCTCCTCGCTCCACTCGAAGAGCAGCTGGTGTCCCAGGCAGACGCCGAGCAGCGGCCGTCCGGAGGCGGCCACCTGGCACACCACCTCACCCAACCCGGTGGTGGTGAGGGCGTCCACGGCGGGCGCGAAGGCACCGACGCCCGGGAGCACGACTCCGTCGGCGGTGGCGATGACCCCGGCGTCGCGGGTGATGGCGGCATCGCCGCCGCTGGCGAGCACGGCGCGCTCGACGCTGCGCAGGTTGCCGACACCGTAGTCGCAGATTGCGATGCGCGGGCTCACAGCACCCCCTTGGTGGAGGGCACCCCCCCACCGACGTGAGTCAGCGCCTCCCGGGTGGCCAGCCCCATCGCCTTGAAGGCCGCCTCGGCGATGTGGTGGGGATTCTCGCCCCGCAGGTAGTCGAGGTGGAGCGAGATGCCGGCTGTCTGCGCCAGGGCACGCACGAATTCGCCGAGCAGGTCGACATCGAAGTCGTTGATGCGACCGCGCAGGGCTGCCATCTCGTAGACGGTGAACGGCCGGTTGCCGTAGTCGAGGACGCAGCGCACCAGCGCCTCGTCGAGCGGGGCATGGGCGGTGCCGAAGCGACGGATCCCGACGCGCTCGCCCAGAGCGCGCGACATGGCGCTACCCAGCGCCAGACCGCAGTCCTCGACCAGGTGGTGGGCATCGACGTCGACGTCGCCGTCGCCGTGCAGGCGCACGTCCATCCCGCTGTACTTGGTGAAGGACTCCAGCATGTGGCGGAGGAAGGGCAGCGGCACGACGATGTCGGCGGTGCCGCTACCGTCGATATCGACGCTGACGCTGATGCGCGTCTCGCGCGTGTTGCGATCGAGCTCGGCCACCCTCCGGGTGGTGCTGCCGTCACCGCTCACGACGCCGCTCCCTCCCCACCCGCGATCTCGACGGTGGCGGCGCCGGCATCGCCGGTGCGGGCGCGAATCGAGGCGGTGTGGCCATGCAGCCCCTCCGCCTCGGCGAGGCGGCAGGCTGCCGGAGCCAGGCGCGCGAGCTCCGCGGGCGAGAGCCGGGTGACACTCGACCAGCGCACGAAGTCCATCACCGAGAGCGGCCCCGCGTACCGGGCCGCGCCGCCGGTGGGAAGGGTGTGATTGGGCCCCGCCACGTAGTCGCCGATGGCCACCGGGCTGCTGGCGCCGACGAAGACGGCACCGGCGCAGCGCACCCGGTCGGCCAGCGACTCCGCCGCCGCTCCCTGCAGCTCGAGGTGCTCGGGGGCGAAGTCGTCGACCAGCTCGAGCGCCTCCTCCATGTCGCGGCTGACGATCAGCGCGCCGTGCCGTCCCGCCGCCTCGGCGATGATGCCGGCGCGCTGCGCGGCAGCAGCCGCGACCGCGAACGCCTCCTCGATGCGGCGGGCCAGCGGCGGGGAGTCGGTGACGCACACCGCCCAGGCGAGCGGGTCGTGCTCCAGCTGCGAGACGAGATCGGCGGCGACGTGGTGCGGCTCAGCGCCATCCGAAGCGACCACCACGATCTCGCTGGGTCCGGCGAGGCCGTCGATCCCCGCGGCGCCGAGCACCGCCCGCTTGGCCAGGGTGACGAAGAGGTTGCCGGGGCCGACGATCTTGTCGACCGGCCGGATGCTCTCGGTGCCGTAGGCGAGCGCCGCCACCGCCTGGGCCCCGCCGATCGCGTGCACCTCACCGACACCGAGAAGGTGGGCGGCGGCGAGGACCGCGGGATGCACCCGGGAGTCGGATCCGGGCGGGCTGGCCACGACCACGGAGTCCACCCCCGCCACCTGGGCGGGGATGACGTTCATCAGCACCGTGCTGGGATAGGCGGCGCGCCCGCCGGGCACGTAGCAGCCGGCGCGGCGGAGCGGCATCCCCCGCAGTCCCAGGTCGGGGGTGCCGCGCAACCGCTGATCGCGCTGCTGCTCATGGAAGGCGCGAATGCGATCGCGCGCGACAGTCAGGGCGGAGGCGATGCTCGGATCCAGGGCCTGCCAGGCTGCCGGCGGCGCATCAGCCGGCTGGCGCGTCTCGGCGACATCGACGCCGTCGAGGCGCCGGGTCCACTCGCGCACCGCAGCGTCGCCCCGCTCGCGAACGTCGGTGACGATGCGGCGCACCGCCTCGTCGGCGCTCAGCTCCCGGCCGAAGAGCTCGCCCAGCCGCCGCTGGCTTTCGCGGTCGAGCTGCGGTTCGGCAAAGCGGCGCGCTCCGCGCGTCATCGCCCGCCAACGAGCCACCTCGTACCGGGTGAGCGCGGTCATACCGGTGCCCGCTCCTCCACCGCACGCCGGAGCGCGGTCGCGACCTCGTTGACCGCCTCGAACCGCGTCTTCAGCGACGCCTGGTTGACGATCAGCCTGGCGGTGGAGCGGTCGGCCTCGGCCACCTCCACCAGCCGGTTGGCGCGAAGCGTGCCGCCGGTGGCGGTGATGTCGAGGATGGCGTCGGCCAGACCGGTTGCCGGAGCGAGCTCGACCGAGCCGTGCAGCTTGATCAGCTCGGCGGCGACTCCGATGCGGTCGAAGAAGGCGCGTGCCGCCCGCGGGTACTTGGTGGCCACGCGCAGCGCCGGCGGCCAGTCCCCCATTCCCATCGGCGACCGCTCCGGCGCGGCCAGCACCAGCCGGCACTCACCGAAGCGCAGGTCGGCCAGCTCGTAGGTGTCGCGGTGGCTCTCCCAGAGCATGTCCTTGCCGACGATGCCGCAGTCCGCCGCGCCCATCTCGACGTAGACCGGCACATCGGTGGGTCGCACCTTGACGAGCCGGTTGGCACCGTCCTCGACCAGCAGCGCCGCGTCGAAGCTCTGGGGAGTCAGGCCGGCGATCCCCGCGCGGCGCAGCAACGCGCAGGTCCCTTCGAGCAGGACGCCGTTGGGAACGGCGATGCACAGACCGCGGCTCACTGGGCTCCCACGTCGGCGGCGTCGCGGGTGCCGAACACCCCGTTGCCGTAGCCGCCCACGGTCAGCTGGCTCAACAGGTCGTCGATGCTGACCTCGCGACGGCCACCCGCCCCCTTCCAGACCACCCGGCCCGCGCCGCGCACCAGCACGTCGACATCGGCGTCCTCGGCGCACGCCCGCAGCTCGCGGCGCGCCGGCAGCCCGGCGCGACGCAGTCGGGTCGCCAGGGCGATGGCCGCGGCCGCCTCCCCGGCGACGTGACCCACGACCAGCACCGAGAAGCCGCCGCTGGCGAGACCGCGGCGGGCGAGGGCGTCGCAGCAGCGGTCGAGATGGAGGACGAAGCCCGTCGCGGGCGTGGCCAGCCCGAAACGACCGAGCAGAGTGTCGTAGCGGCCTCCCGTCCCCAGCGGGAAGCCCAGGTCGCCGCTGAAGAGCTCGAAGGTGGGACCGGTGTAGTACTCCCAGTCGCGCACCGCCCCGAGGTCGAGGTGGACGGCGCCGGCGAAGCCGTGGGCGCCGAGCAGGTCCCAGAGGTCGCCGAGCTGCTCGAGGGCGCGAAGCGCCCGCGGGGCGCGCAGGTCCTGCGCGGCCGCCTCGAGGATCTCGCGACCACCGCGCAGGGCGGGAAAGCGCAGCAGCAGCGAACGCTCCGCGTTGCCGACGGGGGTGGCCGCGAGCGCCGCCTCGACCGCGACCAGGTCACGTCCGGAGAGGGCTGCGAGGACGCGCTCCCGGGTGGCGTCGTCCACCTCGGCCGACTCCAGCAACCCGGGAAGGAAGTCGGCGTGGCCGACGTCGATCTGCACCCCGTCGAGCCCGGCCCGGCCCAGCGCCTCCGCCGCCAGGGCCACGCACTCGGCGTCGGCGGCCAGCTCGGGGGTCCCGATCAGCTCGCACCCCGCCTGCAGCAGCTCGCGGCGGCGGCCTCCCAGCAGCGCCGCATTGCGCAGCACCGGTCCCAGGTAGCAGAGGCGCAGCGGGAAGGGACCGTCCCGCAGCTGGGTGGCGACCACCCGGGCGACGCTGACGGTGCGCTCGCCGACCAGTGCCAGCAGGCTCCCGTCGGCATCCATGAAGCGGAAGAGACGGGTCTGGCTCGCCCCTCCCACCCCGGCGGCGACGGTGTCGACCGGCTCGATCAGGGGAGTCGAGACCAGCCCGTACCCCCACGCGCCGAAGGTGTCGAGAAAGGCGTCACCCACCGCGCGCCGCCGTTCCGCCGCCCCCGGCAGCCAGTCGGTGAATCCGCCGGCCCGCCCCCGCGGCGCTCCGGCGCCGGCAACGGTGGAGGCGTCCTGCATGCTCGGAGTGTAGCGTCGCTCCGCTTTCGGCTAGTTCCCTGTTGGCTCGGGGTGGGGGAGGCACCATCGCTGCGTTCACCCTCGCCGGCCGGCGCCTATCGGCGTCGACTCGGCTCTTCGAGCGCGCCTGCACGGCGCGTCTCAGAGGGTTCTCTCCGCGACGGTGCTTCCCCCACCGGTCGCCCTCCGCGACGGGCCGCTCCGGATCTACAGGCTCCTCGGGGGGCGGGCAGTCTGTGCGCCATTCGGCCGGAGGAGCGCGTCCAAACCGCGCCAAATAGATCGCTCACCCGCGGCCGCTGAAGCCGCGACCATACAACCCTCGCCATGGCGGCGATGGCCTGGGGTGAACGCGCCGAGATCGTGGGCGTCTAGGCAGCGGTCTCCGTGGCGCCAGCCTCCCAGATTCGCAGCCGGCGCCAGATCGGCCGGGTCATCGGTGTCATCAGCCGCAGCTCGATCAGCAACTCTCGGACCTTACGCAGCGAATCGAGCACCTGCTGGCGATATCGCGGGTTGTCCTTGTAGGCGGCACGGATCACTGAGCGCGGGATTCCGTACTCCTTCACCATCTGCGGCGACGGCTGCATCATCGTCTGCGCCATCACGCCAAGGATCAATGGTGCGTTGATCGCCAGCCGCTGCCGGCGCAGCCAGCTCAGCTGAGGCACTCGATCCCTGAGGTACTGGCGTGCGAAGGACAGGTGCCGTGCCTCCTCGGTGACGTGGATACGCATGATGCGGAGCAGTAATGGATGTGAGTCGCCGTTCCGGAGCGCGACTCGCTGGACGTGGTCGATGGGATCCTCACCGCCGAGCACGAACACGAAGAACAATTCGGGGAACTTGCGTCCCAGGCGGATGACCTGACGTGCCTGGAAGCGCAAGAATCGCGAGAGGCCGGGAGTGTCGAACCCGGCACGATTGACGAACTCCTGGAACATCAGCGAATGCTGCGCTTCCTCGATCACCTCGTGGTACGCGTAGCGGAACGCCGCCGATCCATTGGGCAGATCCGCTGCCCATTCGAGCAGTCCGCGCTTGAGAACGCTCTCGAACTGCAGACCCAGCTTCATCTGAGTGGCAATCATGTGCAATCCGATTCGCGACCGCACTTCAGCGGGTTGAGACCGATACCAGTCGGTGGCACCCAGGGGATGGTCTGGCTCTAACTGCCATCGCGAGTCGGCCGGATCGATGCTGAACCCGGGCTCATCCCAGGGCACATCCACGTAGGCGTCGAAGTGCTTGAGCACCGATTGGCGGTTCAACCGCTCCAGCAAGTTGTCCCAGGTGCCGGACTGCTCCTCTGCGAGAGGGGTCACCATCGTGCTCACTTCCTTCCTCCGGTGGCAGCGTCGACTGGCGCAAAGAGACGTGAGACAGCCTTGAGTGCCTCGAGAACGGCGCGTACCTCGGTCTCGTCATGGGACACGGCCTGGCACAGCGCGAGGCCGTCGAGGACCGTGAAGGTGAACAACGGAGCGATTGAGAACTCCGGATCCGCCGCCGCTTCGGGGAACAGCTCCGCGAAGGTCTCGCGCGCGCTCGCCATGAACTGTCGCTGGAGTTCGGCCATACGGCTGCGCAGCTCGGGATCGGTTCGGGCAGCAACGCTGAGCTCCATCCAAGCCGTCCGCCTGGGGGTGGAGTACAGCCCCCACATGACGTCGACCGCGGCCTCCAGCGGATTGCCACCGGCAGCCTTGACCTCAGCCATGGCCGCCCGGAACTCCGCGTCGTACCGCTGATGGAGATGGGCGAGCGCGCTGGTCACCAGTTCCGCCTTGCTGCCGAAGTGGTGGAGCTGAGCACCACGGGTCAAGCCGGCCCGACGGGCAACCTCGGTGGTGGTGGTGCGCTGGTAGCCCAGCTCCGCGACGCACTCCACGGTGGCGTCCAGGAGGCGGGCCTGGGTCGAGGCGCTGCGCTCCGCCTGGGTTCGGCGGGGGGCTGCGGTGACCATCGCCGGGTTGTACCACTCAATGATACATGCAGTCAAGAATGTATTTAAATTGCCTCCGACCAGCGGCCAAGCAGCTCTCGCCTCTGGGAGACCCGAGGCGAATCGGCCAAGGCGCCGTGCACCCGCCCCCGAGGCCGACAAGGGCGCCCTCTAGTAGTTGTCCTCGGGGCGTTCGTCCTCGTCCTCGGGCTCCTCCTCCACCTCGAAGCCGCCCGCCTCGTCGAGGTCTTCGCCGACGGTCTGCATGCCGTCGAGCTCCTCCTCGGGCTCGTCGCCGCCGCCGGGGACATTGAAGGAGTCCTCCTCGCCGGCGAGCTCGAGGTCGAGATCGCTGCCGCGCTCGCCGAGGAGCGATTCCTTCGCGTAGGGGCGGAACTCTTCGCGGCGGGAGCCGCGGGCGATCGGGAAGGAGGACTTCCGGGCGTTCTCGGGGGACTGGTAGGTCTCCCGGATCATGATCTCAATGCGCTGGTCCTCGACCCGGGCCACCGCGGCGGCGTAGCGGTTGCCGGCGGCCATCAGGGGAAGCAGGCGGCGCTTCAGCTTGGCCTCGACCTCGCCGAGTTCGACCCCGCGCACGGTGCGCGCTGCGAGCGCGGTGCCCCGCGGTTCCAGCTCGACGGCGTCGCCGGGAGCGACGGTGATGGTGACGCCACCGCTGGGCGGCGCGAGCACGCTGAGCCCGCTCTTTCCCGGCTCCTCGGTGAAGAGATCGACGTCGATCGCGCTCGCCTGACCCTCGACGCGGCTCGGCGCCTCGAGCTGGGCGGTGAGCTTGCGGGTGTTCTTCTGGGCGATGAGGTTGAGCGGATTGAGCTTGAGCGTCTCCGAGTAGGCGTCGAGCGCCTCCTGAAGCTGGCCGAGTTCGTAGAGCGCCTTGCCGAGGCGGTTGTACGCGTCCTCGTCGGGGCCGTAGTGGTCGAGGATGGTGCGATTGATCGCCGCCGCCTCGCTCCAGCGGCTGTCGAGCGCCAGCTGGATGGCCTCCTCGACGTACATCGCGCGCGGCTTGACCCGCTCGGCTTCAGCCACCTCGAACTCCATGTTGGACCCGCTTCCGGCAGCGTCTGCCGGTCGACACATCACCGCCACATAAGGATGGCGCAGGCAGCTGCCCCAGGACGGCCCGGCAACTTCGTCCCATCACGGTTGCGCCGCGACGGGAGCGGTATGATACCGGCTCGGTGGAGCGCATCTGTTCGGCGGCCCGATGACTCGCGTCCTCGCCATCGCCAACCAGAAAGGCGGTGTGGGAAAGACCACCACGGCGGTGAGCCTCGCGGGCGCGCTGGCGGAAGCAGGCCAGCGCCTGCTCTGCATCGACCTCGACCCCCAGGGTCACCTCACCATCAACATGGGGGTGCGCCGGCCCGACGACCTCGAGCTGACCGTGTACGACCTGCTCACCAATTCGCAGGTGGCGGTCGAGGATGTGCGACTCCACGCCGACAAGATCGGGGTCGACTTCCTCCCTGCCAACATCGAGCTGAGCGGTGCAGAGATGCAGTTGGCCAGCGAGATCGGTCGCGAGAGCGTGCTCACCGACAAGCTCGAACCCGTTCTCGACGACTACGACTTTATGGTCATCGACTGCCCGCCCTCACTGGGCCTGCTGAGCATCAACGCGCTGGTGGCGGCGACCGAGGTGATCATTCCGCTGCAGTGCGAGTACTTCGGGATGAAGGGGATGCAGCAGTTGCAGCGCACCATCGACCGGGTCCGTGCCAAGCTGAATCCGCGCCTGCGCATCGCCGGCATCCTGCCGACCATCTACAAGGCGCGCACCCTGCACAGCCAGGACGTGCTGGAGCTGGTGCGCGAGCACTATGGCGAGCAGGTCTTCGCCGTCCGGGTCGACGCCAGCATTCGCTTCGCCGAGTGTCCCATCGAGGGCCAGTCGATCCTCCAGTACGCCGCTGCATCACCCGGGGCCAAGGCATATCGCGAACTGGCGGCCGCGGTGATGGCCACCGACGCGGTGGCCGCGGAGGCGGGTTGATGGCCGGCTTCCGCCGCGCCCAGCTGCGTGGCTCGGATGAGCTCTTCCGCCCGACCCAGGCGGAAGCAGAGCGCAACCGCGAGCCGGTCAGCCAGGTCAATCCGACGGGGAGCCCGCCGATCTCGCGCATGCCGCCGCCGAGCGCCGGGGGACGGCTCCTCCGCCTCAGCGACGAGGAGATCCAGACCATCGCCGACGCCCTGCAGCGGCTGAAGTTCCCCGGTCAGCAGAAGACTCCGCCCAAGCCCGCCGTCGAGGAGTTCGAACGCCTCGAGGAGCTGCGGCAGAAGCTGCTCTCGGTTCTCTGACGAGCCGCCGCAAGCGGCACTGTCAGCCGCTGGCGTACAGGGCGTCGATCTCGGCGGCGTAGCGTTCCTCGACGATGCGGCGGCGTACCTTGAGCGTCGGAGTGAGCTCTTCGCCGATGGCAAATCCGCGAGGCAGCACCGTCCAACGCTTGACCGATTCGACCTGGGAGAGACGGCGGTTCACCGCGTCGACGTGGGCCTGAAGGGCCGCCTGCACCACCGCGCTGTCCCGCAGGGTGGCGGGGTCTGCCGGCAGATTGTTCTCGGCCGCGACTGCCATCAGCTCATCGGCATCGAGGGTGAGCAGTGCGGTCACGAAGGGGCGGCGGTCGCCGATCACCACTGCCTGCTCGACCAGACGATGCTCCCGCAGCGCGTTCTCGATCCCACCCGGTGCGATGTTCTTCCCGCCCGAGGTGATGATCAGATCCTTCTTGCGGTCGATGACGCGCAGGTAGCCGTCGGCGTCGAGGCTACCGATGTCGCCGGTGCGCAACCACCCGTCCTCGAGGGTCGCGGCGGTCGCCTGCTCGTCCCCGTGGTATCCGGCGAAGACGGCGCCGCTGCGCACCAGGATCTCGCCGTCGCCGTCGAGGCGGACGTCGACGTCGGGCGCGGGCGGACCCACCGTCCCGATGCGACTGTGTCCCGGCCGGTTGACACTGGTCAGGCCGCAGTTCTCGGTCTGCCCGTAGATCTCGAGGACCTCGAGTCCCAGGGCGGCGAAGAGGCGGAGAACATCGGCGGCGATGGGTGCTGCCCCGCTGGCGACGTAGCGTGCCTGGTCGAGTCCCAGGGCGCTGCGCACCCGCCGCAGCACCAGGCGATCGGCGAGGCGATACCGGGCGCGAAGCAGTGGACCCGGCTCGCGTCCGCTCCCACGGGCGCCCGCCACCGTCTCCCCGGTGCGCACCGCCCAGCGCCCCAGGTGGCCGCGCAGACCGCCGGCCTCATCCAGCCCGGCACGGATCCGCGCCGCCATCTTCTCCCACACCCGGGGGACGCCGAAGAACATCGTCGGCCGCACCTCGCCGAGCTCGGACGCGAGGTTCTGCGGACCGCTGGAGAACCAGGTGGCGTTGCCGAAGACGTACTGACGGAACTCGCTCGCCATCCGCTCGGCGATGTGGGCCAGAGGCAGATAGCTGAGGATGCGATCGTCGGCCTCGGCGGCGGCGATCTGCGACAGGCTGGAGATCGCCGAGGTGATGTTGCGATGGGTGAGCACCACCGCCTTGGGTGGTCCGGTGGTGCCGCTGGTGTACACGAGGGTGGCGACGTCATCGAGCCCCACCGCTCTGGCTCGCCGGTCGACCTCCGCGGCACGCGGGCCCAGCGCCGCCTCACCTCGCTGCATCGCCAGCGCCCAGGGAATGACGAAGCCGTCGTCCGAGGAGCCGTCCAGCCCCTCGATGACGACCACGCGTTGCAGCGACGGTAGACGGTCGCGCTCCCGCAGGAGGCGGTCGAGCTGCTCGCATGCCTCGACCACGGCAACCCGTGCCCCGGAGTGACCGAGGATGTATCCCGCCTGTTCGGCGCTGACGGTGAGGTACAGCGGCACCGGTCGCATCCGCCCCGCGAGGATGGCAACGTCGGCGATGTGCCATTCGGGGCGGTTTCCCGACCAGACGGCGACGTGGTCGTGCTCCGCCACGCCCTCGTCGACGAGGTAGGCGGTGATCCGGCGAGCGGCCTGGCCGAACTGACCCCAGGTGATCGGGGCCCAGCGACCGCCGGCCCGGAAGTACATCGCGGGCCGGTCTGCCCGGCTGCCGACCTGGTGGCGGAAGTGCTCCACCAGGGAGATCGAGGGAGGCGCAGCCGCAGTCGTCGACACGGCGCGCCAGCATAACGGCCCCGCTCTGCTAGCGTGAGGGAGTCCGTGGTCATCGGCAGCCTCGTCATCACCCTGCACGTCCCCGAGAGCCACTCGCTCAAGGAGAAGCGACAGGTGGTTCGCTCACTGTCGGCGCGGTTGCGTCAGGGGTTCAACGTCGCCGTCGCCGAAGTGGGCGACCATGACCTCTGGCAGTCGGCTGAGCTCGGCATCGCCTGCGTGAGTGGAGACGGCCGCCACGCCGACGAGATGTGCCAGAAGGTGTTGCGCTTCGTCGAGGGTGAAGCCGAGGCGATGGTCACCGGTTCACGCTTCGAACTGGTGCACCTGTGAGAGGCCGCCGGTGACCGCGGTCCCGACCGGGGAGCGCGTCGACGAGCTGATCGCCGCCTTTCAGGCGACTCTCCCATGGCCGCTCGACGGCTTCCAGGTGGAGGCGCTGCGGCTGCTCGAGCAGCGCCGAGGCGTCCTGGTCAGCGCCCCCACCAGCAGCGGAAAGACGGTGGTCGCGGAATACGCGGTGTGGCGCTGCCTCGCCGCCCCGCACGAGCTGCGTCGCGCGGTCACCGAACCGACCCACGTGGTCTACACCACTCCTCTGAAGGCGCTCAGCAATCAGAAGTTCCACGACCTGCGCGACCGCTACGGCGAAGCCAACGTGGGTCTGGTGACCGGTGAGCACACCATCAACGACCGTGCCCCGGTGGTGGTGATGACCACCGAGATCCTGCGCAACGTCATCTACGACGAGCCCGGCCGCCTCGACCTGGTGGGTGACGTGGTCCTCGACGAGATCCATTACATCGACGACTACCCCCGCGGGGCCGTCTGGGAAGAGGTGATCGTCCAAGCGCCTCCCCACATCCGCTTCATCGGACTGAGCGCCACCATCGGCAACGTCGAGGAGGTGGCCGACTGGATGACCGGCCTTCGGGGTCCGATGGGCATCGTGATGCGCACCGAGCGCCCGGTGGAGCTGCGTCTCTGGCTGGCGATCGACAACCGCTTTCATCCCCTCTTCGACCGCGAGGGGCACGCCTCCCGCCGCACCCTCGACCTGGCCCGCCGGCAGGACGCCGTCGACGAGCGGATGCGATACGCCCGGCGCGCTCCCGACAACGACCTCCTCCACGTGGTCGAGGAGCTGTCGAGCCAGGACATGGTCCCCGCCATCTACTTCATCTTCTCGAGGCGGGGATGCCGCGAGGCGCTCTCGCGATGCGCCGTCCACGGCATCGACCTCACCACCGCGCCGGAGAAGAAGCGGATCGAAGAGTTCTACGAGGAGCGGCTGGTGGCGGTTGCCGATGACGACGAGCGAACAGTGTACCGCGAGGCGCTACCCCGGGACCTGCTGCGCAACGGGGTGGCGATGCACCACGCCGGCATGCTGCCCTATGCGAAGGAAACGGTCGAGCGACTCTTCCTCACCGGGCTGATCAAGGTTGTCTTCGCCACCGAGACGCTCTCTCTCGGCCTCAACATGCCTGCCCGAGCCTGCGTGGTGTCATCGTTCACCAAATTCGACGGCACCGGCTTCCACGCGCTCACCAGCGCCGAGCTCACCCAGCTGATGGGCCGCGCCGGCCGCCGCGGCATCGACACCCTGGGGCACGGGATCATCCTCAAGGAGCACGACGTTGACATCCGCGACATCTATGAGGCCGCCATGGGTGGAGAGATGTCGGTGGAGAGCAAGTTCGCGCCGACCTACACCATGACCCTCAACCTGCTGCGCACCGGCAGCGTCGAGCGGGCGGAGCTGCTGCTCGAGCGCTCCTTCGGCCAGTATCAGCTGCTACGACGCGGCGAGAACTGGGTGCACCGCGAGGAGAATCTTCGCTCGCGGCTTGCCGACCTGCGCGCCCGGGTCTTCCGTCATCCGGTGGTCCCCTGCACCGAGCGAACCCTGGAGTCCTACCTGAACGGCGGCGAGGAGCTGATCACCATCCAGACCCGGCTCCGTCGCGCCCGTCGCGACCACTGGCGCGACAGCCGTCGTGGCCGCTACGGGGGACGCAGCGCCGACCCCGGCCAGCGCTACGAGGCGATGCGCCGGCAGATGAAGGGCCTGCAGGCGCGGCAGGCGGACAGTCCCTGCCGCCGCTGCCCCTACTTCGGCGAGCACCGGGCCAACCATCTCGCCATCGACGAGATGGAAGAGGCGCTGGCGGGCGGGGAGCAGGAGCTGGAGTCGGCGCGCCACCGCTACCGGGAGGAGTTTCGCGCCTTCCGCGCCGTGCTCCACGAGGGGGGGTATCTCGAGCACGATCGCCCCACCGCGCTCGGCGCCCTGGCGGCGTCGCTCTACGGCGAGAACGCACTGCTGGTCGCGCGTGCCATCCGCGAGGGATGGCTCGATGATCTGCGCCCCGAGGAGCTGGCCGCCAGCCTGGTGATGCTGGTCGCCGAGGATCGCGGTCGAGAGCGCCCCGCCGGACGCCATCGTTTCCCCACCGGGAGGATCGAACAGGCCTATCGCACCCTGCGCGTCGCCCTCTTCCGGCTCGCCTCGCTGGAACGCGACCAGGGCCTGGAGACGCTGCGGCCGCTCTCGCTCGACTTCGTCGATGCCGCCTACCAGTGGGTGCTGGGGACGCCGCTCGCCGAGATCGAGGCTCCGGCCGGCGCCGACCTCGGCGATGTCATCAAGGCGGTCAAGAACCTCTACTCGATGCTGCGCCAGATGGAGCTGGCGGTGCGGGACCTCCCCCTGCACTCGCTGGTGGTCGCCACCCGCGAGCGGATGGAACGCGAGCTGATCCGCCGCGTCTGACCGGCGGCGTCAGTCCCGTTTCTCCTCCCGCACCAGCGCCTCGGGGACGTTCACCACCCGATACGGCAGATCGGTGATGTCCCAGTACTTCACCGGCTTCTTGAGTCGCTTGGCGATCCCGATCTGCACCTTGACGCCCAGCGAGAGATTGCCGAAGACCCACATCTCGTCAGAGCGCACGATGAGGTTGTTGAAGGCCTCGCGCACCGTTTCCTTGGCGACGGTGTGGAGCAGGTAATAGTCGAAGAGCATGAACGGGCAGATGGGGACGTGGCCCTCGTCGAGAACGAACTTGGTGACGTGCTGTCGCCAGTAGAAATTGCGATTGCTCAGGGCGACATAGACGAGACGACGAGGGCGCCGCAGCGCCCGCTCCGCCTGCTCGGCGGGACTCGCCTTGGGGGTGGGAGTGAAGATGCGCTCGAGGATCTCCTCGGCGTTCTTGGGAGCGACGGCGAGCGGCGTCGAACCCTGCTGCTGCTCGACCTCGGGCACCTCAACCTCACTCTGGGGCTTTTGCGCCTGCATAAAGTCTGCGGGATCATACCATCCGTTCCCGCGGCCTCCTCACACCGTCGCGCGAGCTCCCTCGGCCCATGCCGTCAGCCTTCGCAGCCGCCGCAGGGCGCCGTCGAGCAGCGCGACGCGAGTGGGTTCGTTGAGCCAGCGGCTCTGTCCCGACGGATGCGGCAGAGGCAACAGCACCCGGGCGACGCCGGCCGGGTCATCGGGCGCGTCGCCACCGTCGGCGAGCAGAGCACCGCCCACCAGGTCCTCGAGCCTTCGTCGCGACGGCATCAGTCGCGAGAGCGCGAGCGAGCCGGCGGTGATCACCAGCCGCGGCTCGAGAAGCTCGAGCACGCCGTCGAGCCAGGGAGCGCAGAGCGCCACCTCTCTGGCCGAGGGACGGCGGTCGCCGGAGCCGTCGGCACGGCGCCCGGGAAAACAGGTGGTGACCGAGGTCATGTAGACGCGAGCGCGGAAGTCCTCCTCGTCGCGAAAGCCGGCGCGCACCATCCAGCGCATCAGCTGGCGTCCTGCCCGGCCGGCGAAGGGACGTGCGACGTCGCGCTCGACCGGCCCGGGCGCCTGCCCGACGAGCAGGATTCGCTGCCCGGCGTGACCGCTGAAGACGGGACGCGCGCTGGGAATGCAACCGGCGTCCACACAGCGCGTGCACGCGCGGTGCGCCGCCTGCAGTCGCTGCAGCGACTCGCCGCGAGCATCGGCCGCTGTCAACGCCGCCCACCGGGCGCGCCGAGCACGCAGGCACCGCGCATGGCGGCGAGTCTATGGCTCCCCCGGCAACCCGCCGGGGGTATGATCGGCGGTGCCGCCGCACCCGATCACGTGCTGCTCGCCGGCGGAGATTGCTGCCTTCGTCTCTCGCGTCGCCCGCCCCGCCCGAGCACCGATGTCCGAAGAAGCTCCCCGTCCGGCCCCAGGCCACCCGCCCGACCAGCGTCACAGCCGCGGCGCGCCCGCGTGGTGGGCAGCGCTGACGCGCACCGATCTGCCCCACGACCGCATCGAGGAGCCGGGGGCAGCCGGGAGCCGGCAGCGGGGACGCGACCCGCGCCGGGGCGCGATCGACGCCGCCCCGGTCGGACGTTTCCAGCGACTCCGAGGGCGGTGGCGCTCGCTGCTGACGGTGGCCCTGGTGGTGGTCCTGGCGGGCTTGGTGTCCGCGGTCGGGGTCGGGGCAACGTCGATGCGGGGAGCTGTCGCGGGGCTGCTGATCTTCGGCGTCCCCTCCCTCCTGGCCGCGCTGGTCGTCGTCGCGATCGCCCGGCTGGGCCGCTGAGCGGAGGCGGGGGACGGGGGCGGCGACGCCGCCGGGCAGCGAGGAAGGGCGCCCGCGCCGGCCACCGAAGCCGCGGCGCCCTCATCTCGACCCGGCCGCCACTCACCGCACGATCCGGGTCGACCATCGCTTCATCGAGCCCGGGGAACTGACGACCGTCGATCGCCGCTTTGCCGCGGCCGCGGCCTCGCCACCCGAGGCCGGAGGCCTGCCGGCCGACACCGAGGTGCTCCGGCTCCTCGCCACCGCCCCCATCGCCGGTGTCGGCCGGGTGGTGTACTCCTCGAACGCGTGCTTCCTGGTGGAGTTCGAGGCGACCGACCCCGTCGATCCCGCCCACCCGCTGCGCGGCATCTACAAGCCGGCACGGGGGGAGCGACCGCTGTGGGACTTCCCGCACCGGACCCTGCACTATCGGGAGGTGGCCAGCTACCTGGTCGACGCCGCGCTCGGGCTGGGGATCGTGCCGCCGACCGTGCTGCGCGACGGCCCGTTCGGAGCTGGATCGATGCAGCTGTTCGTCGACGCCGTCGGCCGCGAGCTCTCCACCGCCGAGGAGGACTGCCTGCAACCGGAGCTGCGAGCAATGGCCGCACTCGACGTCCTCATCAACAACGCCGACCGCAAGAGCGCCCACCTGCTGATCAGCCCGGGCCCGCGCCTGCGCGGCATCGACAATGCGCTCACCTTCCTCCCCTATCCGCGTCAGCGCACCGTGCTGATCGAACTCGGTGGCGCGCGACTGCCCGACCAGGTCGCCCGCGCCGTTCAGTCACTGCAGGGAGATGACGCGGAGCGAGAGCGGTTGCTGCAACACCTGCGGCTGTTGCTCTCCGCCGAGGAGGTCAGCGCCTTCGCCGGACGCCTCGCCGAGCTGGCGGCCGACCCCCTCTTCCCTCAGCTCGACCCCTGGGACGGACGTCCATTCGAGTGGTGGTAGCAGCCGTCAGGCGGTGGCGGGGAGCGCGGGTATACTCGACTGCTGCCGTGCGCCTGTAGCTCAGTTGGATAGAGCACCGGCCTCCGGAGCCGGGTGCGGGGGTTCGAGTCCCTCCAGGCGTACCAAGTTGTCAGAACCCAACCCCCCCGCCCCGCCGCAGCGCGGTGCGGGCTGCGCGCTGGGCCACGCGCCAGCCTTGTCCGCCTGATGGCGCTTCCTACCAGCACCTCATGGGGTGCGCGCACATACGACTGTCAGCTGGTAGACGGCCGTGCCCGAGCCGTTCGCAGCACCCCTCGCGTTCCACGTTCCGGGCCTCGATCCGGGTGCGACGCGCAGGTGTCCCCCGGAGCCAGGGAGCCAGCTGACATATCCCTGCGTCGACGCGTAGCCGGAGGGACACTGCACGAACCCCGTACGCTGCTCACCTCCCGGAACGGTCACGTACGTGATGCCAACCACGGCATCAGAGTTGTGCAAATGGAGGAGCTGAGCTGTGATCGACTCGCGGCGCAGCCCGGCGGTCAACGGAACCGCCACGCAGATCGCTGTCGAATAGAGGCACAGCGCAATGCCGGCGCCGATCCTGAAACGGCCGGCCACCGGCACGGCGAATCCACAGGCAACCAGAATGGCGATGGGCAACCACACCGGAAGCAGATTACGGGCGAGCACGTAGTCCCATCCCGCAACGGCCAGCACCAGCGGCACTCCCAGCCCGCACGCTCCAACCGCGGCGGTGGGGAGGAGCCGTCGACGCTCGGGCCTCGATGCGCACACGACAAGGAGGGCGACAGCGACGCCCACGAGGACAAGGCCGGCCGCGGTGACGCCAGGGATCAACGGTCCAGTCTGGCCGGCGACGAACACCTCCGCGGTATTGCGGATTCGTGAGGCGAGGGCCGTAGTGCCGATGAAGGTTAGGTGACCCTGCCGGTGCTGGTACTCGGCCAGCGGAGCGAGAGCACCGACCGCTGTGACAATGGGCACGCATGCGAGCGCGACTCGACCGCGCGCCCGGCGTTGGGCGAGCAGCCAGATCGCCTCGCCGAGGACCAGAAAGCCGGCAAAATAGTGAGTTGCGAGTGCCAGCACTGAGGCAACCGACCAGAGACCTATCGTCGACCGCTTCGGGTCCCGCAGAGCCTCTCCGAAGAACAGCACCGTGAGCGCACTCAGGAGCATGAGCAACGAGTAGGCGCGTGCTTCCTGCGAATACCATACGAGCATCGGGCTCACTGCGGCCAGGGCCGTGGTGAACAATGCAACTCGACGCGACGCGAATTGCGCTGCCGCCGCATAGCACACAGGAACCGCGGCCGTGCCGGCGAGCGCCGACAATGATCTCAGCCCAAGCTCGCTAGTCCCGAAGAGCTTGGTCCAGACCCAGGCGATGACGTAGTAGAGGGGCGGAGTGGACTCGGTTAACGGAATGGTGTGGAGCATCCCGCCGAAGCTCAGACGCAGCAGCGCCACAGTGACCGACTCGTCGATCCAGTAGTGCTGCACGCCGAGTGTTGAGAAGCGGAAGATTGCGGCGGTGACGGTTAGCAGCGCCAACAGTGCAGAGCCCCGGAATTGTCGCTCGCCTAGTGGATAGTGATGCGTCCAGAGAGGAGCTGGGGCTCGGCTCGGAGCCGGTCGCTCGTCAGTCAGGGAGGTCCAGTTCCTGCTTCACCTTTTCCAGGGAATCCCTTCACCGCGTTCGATCTGTGCAAGTTCCGCCGCGTCCTCGCCCGGTGTCGGGCTCGTCATCGCAGGGTACGGCATCGAGGACGGCAATCACGGGGTCCTTGCCCGGCTCGAGCAGGCCCGCGACGGGCTCCACCGAGGCATCCGCGAGCTCGTCGACAAGGTGGTGGAGGTCGGAACGCGTCACGGCGCCACAGTACCATCCAGGCGTCTGGCTCAACTACCACCCCTTGTCATTGCCGTCACGGGTTCAAGCAGGACATTCGGCGAACAGCTCCCCGACTCTTCCACCGCGGCCCGGGCCAGGCGCGGCCCTGAGGAACGTTCGGCCCCGAGACGGCGCGCCTTGCTTACTGTGGCAACGCTGCGTGGCAGCTGCACCGCCGTCAGCCGCCACCCGCCCAGGGGTGTCGCCAGCGCTGCCGGGCCGGCGACCCGCCACGCTCCACCGGTGGAGGGTGACCCGGGGTCCCCACCCCGGGCGAAATGGTGTGCCCTCCAAGGCCGTCTTTCTCGTGGGGAAGACGGTGCGCACGAGAGCCCGCCCGGCGCGTGCGTGGGAGAACGGCGATGAGGCGCAAGGGTTCTGCGGCCGCTCTGATGACAGGCGTGGCGGCCGCCTCGGTGATGCTTCCGGGTCCCGCCCTCGCGGCTCGCGACCCGTTCATCCCCATCCAGTGCGCGATGCAGGGCCTCGGCGGCGCACCCACCGACGTGAACGCCCAGGCGGGGAACGGCAGGATCACGGTGGGGCTCAACACCGCAGGGACGATCACCGTCTTCCGCTATCCGAACCCGAGCTTCGAGAACCAGGTCAAGTACTACACCTCGGACCGTGATGCGAACCAGAACCCGACGGGCGCTCTGCCCAACGAGGGCAGCTTCGCCGGAGTTCGCTACACGACCGGCGGCACGATCTCGATGGCGTGGCTGCGGGACTGGCCGCACAGGCAGACGTACCTCTCCGCCGGCACGCCGGTTCCCGTCACCACCTACTCGGCGCCGGGTGGGCTGGGGCTGACCGTCACCGACACCGACCTGGCCACCGTGCACCCGGCCGACTCGTTCGTTCGCGATTTCGTGGTCAGCAGGGCGCCCCGGTCGCCGGTCACCGCGGTCGACCTCGTCTACTACGAACGCTTCGACCCCATCGCCTCCAAGCTTCGCTACGCGCCCGGGCAGGACACCTGCCTCAACCAGCTCAACGACCAGCAGCAGGCCGGTTTCGACGCCGCCCACCAGGCGATCGTGCACTCCTGGAGCGGCGTCGACGCGACCTCGGGCCGACCGTCGTCGGTGGCGTTCGCCTTCGGGTGGGATCGCCCGCCGACGTCGCACCAGGTCGGCCGCGACGAGCACGATCCCCTCGCCCCGCGGGCCGGCCCCCCCGACGGCTACGACCAGCTGACTGCGGCACCGCACCGCCTCGACAACGCCGACAGCCAGGCCGGCCAGGCCAGTGGTGCGCTCACGACGCGGGTCGACTTCGACTCGAAGGGCCGCGACGCGCTGCGACTGATCATCGGTGCAGGCGCCACCGACGGTGCGGCGGTGACGGTGCTCGATTCGGAGAGGACGAGGACCTTCGCCGACCAGGCGGCGGCGGTTGCCGACGACTGGTCGGGCTGGCTGCGGGGGGCGGCGCTTCCGGCAACCGACGACACTCGCGTTCGTGACGTGGCCGAGCGCTCACTGATCACCATGCGCCTCGCCATGGACCCCGACACCGGCGCCATCGTGGCCTCCGCCGACACCCAGGCGCCCTACGGCCAGGACTGGATCCGCGACGGAGCGTTCATCAACGAGGCGCTCGACCGAGCGGGGTTCAGCGACATGGTCAGCCGGCACAACCTGTTCGAGGCCGCGGCGCAGACGTCGGTGTCGAACCCCGACGCGCTCAGGCCGCCGGGGAACTGGCCGATGATGGTGTACGGCGACGGGCAGCCCGCCGGGCCGATCCCCTACGAGATCGACGAGACTGGCCTGGGAGCGTGGACGCTGTGGTGGCACAGCACCTTCCTGCCCGCCGCCGCGGCGCGCACATATCTCGCCCGGGTGTACCCGGCGATCGCCGCCGCGGCGAACTGGCTGACCGCATGCCGCGACCCGTCCAACGCCTTCCCGTGCCAGGCGAACGAGGACGACAGCTTCACTCCGAGCCAGACCCTCCACGGCGCCGGGCCGGTCCTCCTCGGCCTGCGCTCCGCGGTGGCGGCGGCCGGCGCCGTCGGCGACGTCTCGCCGCTGGTGCGGGCATGGCGGGCACGAGCGGACCAGCTCCAGGCTGCAATCGATGCCGCCTACGACGGCGGGCAGCGCGCCTACCGGGAACGGCCCGGCGACGCGTCGGCGTCACCGGTGTCGTTCACCGACGGCGGCTGGCTCCTGTGGCCGGTGCAGCTGCATCCCTACGCGGACGCGCGCATGCAGGGCGAGGCGCAGGCCGTTTGGACGTCGATGCATCGGTCGTTCGCCTCCGACAGCGGCGGATACGAGGCCAAGGCGCTCCTGGGCGCGTGCCGCGCGTGGTCGCCGCCGACACCGGCGCAGCACACCGCGCTGGTCCGAGCGCTCCACGACTTCGCGACCGTGCTGCCGGCGAGCACCGGTCTGTTCAGCGAGTTCTGGCAGCGCCTCCCGGCGGGCGGCCGGATCCGCGGCATCAACGACGCTCCGCACGTGTGGGAGCACGCGCTGTTCTACCTCGCCGGGCTCTGCATCGACGGGCCGGCGATGGAGAGCTCGTCATCGCCCGCGTCGGCGACGTCGCCGGGCGTCGCAGCCGGCTCCATGCCGCTCGGGACGCCGAACACCGCCGCGAGCCGGGTGTCCGTCTCCCCGTGGGTCGCGGCGGCCTGGATGGTGACGGCGGTGGCGGTCGGCAGGCGCCGGCGGCGTCGTCGTTCGGCTCGCGGTCTCAGACCACGGACGTCGTGGGGGGAGCGGGCCTGAAGTGCTCGGCCATCCAGGCGACCCCGAAGTCCATGAGGTCTCGGGCATCCAACAGTTGCCACTCCGCCTTTCCCACCCGGCCGGTCGTGCCGCGACCGGCGGCGAGATACTCCTGGAGGATCGTCGCGAGTAGTCCTCGCTCGGCCACACGACGATGCCGTCGCCGTCGTCGACACACTCGACGGCCCACAGTTCGGCACCGTCCCGGACCGACCGCGGCGTCCAGCGCGTCGATAACCCCGTCCGCGCCGCCGGCTACGGGACCGATGCGGCGCAGCGGCGGGTGGACCATCACGGTCATGCCGTCGAGGACGCCCAACGCGCGGAGGTCATCGCGTACGCGCGATGCCGTAAGCTCTGTCATCAACGCAGTGCAGGCCGACGCTACAGGCCGGTACGGGAACGCTGCAGTGCGCCGGCGAGCCGCCGGAGAGGCGCGCGGCGGGAAGCAGGCATGGGCCTCAGCCGGAGCTGGGCGGCCACGAAATCAGCAAGATACGCGTCGAGTTCTTCGGGGGCTGTGAAGATGTGCTCCCGATACTCGAAGCTGCCCTCCCACCACAGACGGGCGACCCTTTCGTCCTCGGGCAGACGCTGCCAGAAACCGCGCGGGAAGTGGTCGCTCTCCCGTCCATGCATGACGTGGTGCTTGAAGACGAATGTGACTCCCTGCGCCGGATCCATCTCGACCAGCCACCGGTGGTGTCCCCATCCGACCCACGGCCCCTGGATCCCGTAGCTCTGCTCCTCGAGGCGTGATGGCGTCTCCAAGTAACCCGCCTTCCCGATGCGGTTGATCTCGCTGCATACCCATATCGGGTCGCGGATGTCCTCCAGGGTGTGGGAACAGACCACGAAGTCGAACTGCTTGTCGGTGAAGGGGAAGGGAGCGCGGTCAGCGATGTCGCGCACCACCCAGGTGTCCCGGGTAAAGCGCTCGGCGCCGTCGCCATCCCTTCCGTACAGACCACGGGTCTCGTACGGCATGTGATCGACGACCCAGTCGGCACGAGCCAGCGGCCTGCCCCATCCCCCGATGTCGAGCACCAAGGCGGAATCGTCGAGCATGCGCTCCAGGCGCAGCAGGCTGGCGCGGATCATCGCTCGACACAGCCTAGGCGCCTGGCCCGTGCACGGCAACGGAGCAGCTCTTCGTGACGGCGCGATGGGCACGTCGTCCCGAACCGTCCGGGGCAATCCCAGGGCGCTTGGTCTTCGGCTCGAAACCCCTTGCGTGACATCATCGGACACTCATGCCTGAACGCCCGGTGAGCAACAACCGTCCTGGCGATGGCCGCGGGGCATCGAGACGGCTGGCCCCCCAGGGCATGGCAGTGGGAATGGGGCTGCCGATCGCGGTCTCGTTCCCCCAGCGCACCCCGTCCTGGGCGGCACACGCGTCGCCAGGCGACCTGATCCGCCTGGTCCAGGCCGCCGACCGGCTCGGCTACCGCTACACGACGGTGAGCGACCACCTCGCCGTTCCCCGACGCGCGGTCGCCGCCATGGGGGGCATCTGGTACGCGCCGCTCCCCACCCTGGCCTTCGTGGCTGCGGTCACCGAGCGACTGGCGCTGTGCACGCATGTCCTCGTCCTGCCGTATCGCCACCCGCTCCACGTGGCGCGCGATGTGGGCACCGTCGACCACCTCAGCGGCGGCCGGATCATCCTGGGTGTCGGCACCGGCCACCTGCGCGCTGAGTTCTCGGCTCTCGGTCTCGATTACGACGGACGAGGCACCGTCACCGACGCCTATCTCGCCGAGCTCGAGCGCATCTGGGCCGGCGAAGGCGACCTCGTCGTCCTCCCCGGTCCCGTGCAGACGCCGCGTCCGCGAGTCTGGATCGGGGGCAACAGCGCACGGTCGTTGCGGCGTGCCTGCGAGTACGGCGACGGCTGGGTGCCGTGGCTGATCGAGCCCGAGCGCATGCGCGAGCTCATCCAGATGCAGGGCCACCCCGGCGAGGTGGTCTATCCCGCGACCTTCGACCCCCTGGGAAGGGGCGGCCCGCCGCAGCCGGTTGACGCCTGTCTCGAGCAGCTGGCCCGCCTGCGCAGCGCCGGCATCACCGCAGTCACCGCCGGATTCCCGAGCGCGTCGGTGGACGAGCTCGTCGCCCAGCTCGAGGCGTTCGCCGGCGAGGTGATGCCGCACGCCGCGTCCATGGGCTGACGGTCGGCGGCGATGCCGCTCAACCCCGGCGGCGGCGCATCCAGGGGACGAGCAAGGTCGCAGCCACCAGCAACCCGACTGCCGTGGGCCTCGTGGCGGCGCTGGCGAGGGCCCACACCGGATGGCCGCTCGGGCTCACCGCTGGATGTGGCGTCGCGGCATCCGCGCCGCCGGCGGTGGCGGGCGGCGCCACCGGGGCGGTGGTGGCGGCGCCACCGGCTCCGACGCTGGGCGCCGCCGGCGACGTCCCGATCGCTGCCGGGACGCCTGCAGCGTGTGCTGTGCCGACCACCGGCAGGGTGAGCCTGGAGGGGGCGCGGTTGTCCAGGTGGACAGAGATGATATTGGGAACCCGCGACCCGGCATAGGCGGCGTCGGTCGCCGACAGGACCAGGCGGATGCGGTGGCCCGCAGCGTACTGGTGGACGAGACCGGGAAGGTTGATGTGGACCGGCTTGCTCAGGTCTGCGACACGCAGCGGCGAGACGAGTCGATACGGGAGCACCACTGACCCGTCGGGCGCGACGTCGTAGACCTTGCCGAAGAGGACGAGCTCGGTGGAGGGATCGGCGGTCGACTGGGTGGCGGCGCTGATCGAGATGTCCGCCGTCGGGATACCGACCGACACGACGTCGGCGGGCAGCGGGGCGCTGGTGAAGGCGGTGAAGGTGCCGGGAACGTCGGTCGGTGGCACCGAGCTGATGGGAGGGGCGCGCCCCACGGCCGACGTCTCGGAGTAGTTCGGCGGCAGCCCGCCCGGCGGGTTGGCGAAGCTGTCGGTGCCGGGCTTGACCTGTCCTGCCGAGGAGACCAGGGTGCCATCACTGGAGAGGAACAGCGTGCGGGTACTTCCGACCGGCCAGCTCGACGCCGACCCGTACGCCGGCGCAGCCGAGCCGCTGGTGTCGTAGTGCACCCAGTCGCGGAAGTAGAGCACCGGCGGACCGATGTCAACGGCCGACCGCTTGAGGAAATGGTCGAACCAATTGAGCCGCAGCTGGGTGAGGAAGCCCTTGTTCGGATCATCGGTGTTGTACTCGCCCGCCGCCGCCGGGCCGCTGTGACCGCCTTCCTGGAACACCAGATGGACGGTGGCGCCGTTGGCGTTGATGCCCCGCATGTTGGCCACCGCCTCGGCCATGTCGAAGAGGGTGTCGTTCTGCCCCTGGACGAGGAGTGTAGGGATGCGGATCTTCGTCATGAAGCTGGCCACCGACGCGTTGTGGAAGAAGGCGGCCGCGTCAGAGGTGAGGAATCCGCGCGCGATGGACTCGGTGTTGAAGACACAGATCTGGGGATCGAAGCCGGGGCAGGTCGAGGGCGGGATCGGGGTGGTTGTCGGATGTAGCGCCGGCTGAGCGAGACCGTCGGCGAAGAAGAGCTCGCTCCACTGCTCCTTGGGCGTCCCCGGTGGGATGGTGGTGGTGGAGAGCAGCTTCGACCAGGAGTTGTTGGGGGCGAGCGAGTAGCTGAGGTCGTTCCAGGTGATCGACGGGACGATGGTGTCGAGGCGGGGATCCACCGAAGCGGTGGCGAACTGGATGCCGCCCCCGTACGAGCCACCGAACATCCCGATCCGCGGGTCGCCGGGGCCGTCCTTGAGCACCTCGGGCCGATTGCCGAGGAAGCTGATGAGTTGGGAGGCCGCCTTGCCGTCCCAGGCCGGCTGATCGGTCTCGATGTTGCAGCCGCTGCCGCCGAAGCCGAGACCGGAGTAGGAGAGGACGACGTACCCGCGCTCGGCGAGCAGGGTGGCGTCGGCCGCCTGGTCGTCCTTACTGCCGCCAAAGCCGTTGGTGGTGAGGACGGACGGGGCCGGGGTGGCGGCGGTCGCCGTGCTCGGCACGTAGAGGTCGCCGACGATGGTGCAGTGCTGATCGTCGTTGGGCCCGACGACGCCGGGAAAGTGCA